>JAESGN010000249.1_pt1 | contig 86317 bp, 87 predicted proteins | sample 9269731 | NCBI WGS metagenome assembly JAESGN01 (sample SAMN15720683, study PRJNA650826) | algae metagenome | isolation source: Mojavia pulchra JT2-VF2 and co-occurring heterotrophs from desert soil | place: USA: Cadiz Valley, Joshua Tree National Park, CA | collected 1998-06-08
TGATCAGCCATACACAGCGCCAATCACCCGCCAGGGCACCACAATATGATCAATGCTCGAACTCTCCCTTACCAAGGGAGCGGCCTTACAACCGACAATTGCGACCTTTTTCAGCAGCCTGCTAGAGGTGTGCACCGAGGATCTACGAGGCGCTGAGCAGAACATCTCGCGTTGCTGGTCCCATACCAGGGACGCCGCCCGTCCGATGCTCCGAAAGCCATCTCCCGGCGCGATGCTGCCGTCCAGAATCCCCTCAACGAGCTCCGGCGCGAGCAACGTTAGCTGTAGGATACGGCCAAGGTAGCCCCGATCGATTCGCTCTGCCGCTGCTATGTCCGTTACTGATGCATGCCGTCCCTCTTCGAGCAGCCGCTGGTATCGAAACGCCCGTGCCAGCGCCTTTACCAACGCCGGATCGGCACGCGTCGTGAGCGGCGCCACGCCATCGGTCATCGGCGTGACAACGGTCTTCCGGCCCGGCCGGTGCCTGATGGCCAGCGGCACCCGGACCGTGATGCTGGTGGCGGCCGTCATGCCGCTGCCCTCAGGGCAGCCGGCGCGATAGCAGTGAGATCGCGGACGAGGCCGCCCAGCCCATCCAGCCGCAGGCGAATGTCCGCGCCGGCAGGGCCGACCACCACCCGCTCCACCAGCGACCGCACGATCCGCGCCTGCTCCGCCGGAAATAGGTGCTCCCAAAGCGGGTCGAGCCGATGGAGCGCGTCCTGGGTCTCGCCCTCTGTCAGGTCCGGCGCGTCCTTGCGCGCCGCCCGCCAGGTGCCGAGCACGATCTCCGGCTGCCGCAGCAGAGCCCGCACCTGATCGACCACCGCCGCCTCGATCTCGGCCGCCGAGACCCGGCGCACGATGCTGGCGTCGCCGGCCGCATCACCCTTCAGGACCCGCTGGGCCACGTAGTAGCGGTAGAGGCGCCCATTCTTTCGGGCGTGGGTCGGCGACAATGCCCGGCCATCCACCCCAAAGATCAGCCCCTTCAGCAGCGCCGGCGTCTGGGCTCGGTTCTGGTTGGCGCGGACCCGTGGGCTGACCTGCAGCACGGCATGGGCCCGATCCCATAGCTCCCGCGGGACGATCCCTTGGTGCTCGCCGGGATAGACCTGCCCCTTGTGCGCGGCCTCGCCAACGTAGGTGCGGTTGTTCAGCAGCTTGTAGACATCGCCCTTATCCAGCGGTCGCCCGGCCTTGCTGGTGAGGCCCTCCTCACGAAGGCGGTTCACCGTCTCCATGCCCGAGCCCGTCTCGACGAAGATCTCGAACACGCGACGCACCCGCGGTGCCTCGTCCTCATTCACGATCAGCTTGCGGGCCACCACGTCGTAGCCGAGCGGCACCTTGCCCCCCATCCACATGCCCCGCGCACGGGAGGCGGCGAATTTGTCGCGGATGCGCTCGCCAATGACCTCACGTTCGAACTGGGCAAAGCTGAGCAGGATGTTCAGCGTCAGCCGGCCCATGCTGGTGGTCGTGTTGAACGACTGCGTGACGGAAACGAAGGTCACGCCGTGCGCGTCCATCACCTCGACCAGCTTGGCGAAATCCATGAGGGAGCGGGAAAGCCTGTCGATCTTGTAGACCACAATCACATCGACGAGGTCGGCCTGGATGTCGCGCAGCAGGCGTTGCAGCGCCGGCCGCTCCAGCGTGCCGCCGGAGAACCCGCCATCGTCGTAGCGGTCGCGCACCAGGACCCAACCTTCGGCGCGCTGGCTGGCGATGTACGCCTCGCACGCGTCCCGCTGCGCGTCGAGGGTGTTAAATTCCTTCTCCAGCCCTTCGTCGGTCGATTTGCGCGTGTAGACCGCGCAGCGCAGCTTCTTCGTCGTCGCCGGCATGGCCGGCTCGATAGGGGCGCGGCGGGTCATGCGTCACCCCGCGCGCGCAGCCCGAAGAACGTCCAGCCGTTCCACCGCGTGCCGGTGATGTGGCGCGCGATGGCCGACAGCGACTGATAGGGCCGCCCCTCGAATTCGAAGTCGTTGATGCGCACCGTGACGACATGCTGCACGCCCTGCCATTCCCGGATCAGGCGCGTGCCGGCGAGCGGTCGGCTGTCGGCGCGGATGCGGCGCAGGACGACGTTGCCACCATCCAATTGCTCGCCGAGCGCCACGAGCCGGTCGACGGTCTCGGGCTTCAGCCCGCCATACGCGAGTTCCTGGATGCGGTACGCCAGCCGGCTCTAGATGTAGGCCCGGTTCCAAGGCGGCGGCTCCTTCCCGAATAGCTCTCGCCATTGGTCCTTCAGCGTGGCAGTGGGCGCCGCCTGCAGCGCGGCGAGCCGCGACAGCACCTGCGTCGGCGGGATCTTCGGGATGGTGGGCGCCGGCGCGGACGCGGCGGTGGATCGTCTGGTCATGCGAGTCCCTTCCTGTTGGGGTTCGCATGCAGGCGCTGCTTGGCGGTGGAGTGTAGGGGAACGTCTCCTACCCCCCGAGCTATCTCGGCATCGCGCGCTTCATCCTCGGCAGCGCGGCTGCGCAGCCGCACCAGGCCCCTGGCCAGGATGCCGCAGACCTCGCGGAGGTGCGGCGGGAGGTGAGCGTTCAGTCCCACGGGCGATGGCTTCATACTTAGCCCTACCCGCCTCGGCAGCGATCCGTCCCAATCAGGCGCGGCGGCGTTCCAACTGGGGCGCAATCCGCAGCCAGGGCTGGCTCAGCTTCTTCTTGATGGTGCTGGAGTCCGGATGCTCGCCACGATCAGCAAACCACGCCTCCATGCGGCGAACGTATTCCGCCAGCGTGGCCGGCGGGCCGTCCTGGAACATGCTGACCAATGCCTCGGCCCAGAAAGCGTCCCAGTCATAGCGTGGTGCTGCGCCGCGCGCGGCAGGTGGCAGCGCCACGGCAGCGGCTCCGCTGCCGGCCGTCGCCACACCCACCTCCTGCTCCGCCTCAAATCGCAAACGCTCGGCGTGCCGGACGACCAGCCGTTCGCGCGAAACCACGATCGTGCCCGCGTCATCGCCGCGCGCTTCAATACTGATGTAGCGACCTGGCTCTGCCTTGAAGCTGCTGATCGTCTCGGACCCATTCATGAGGGTGGCCCAGGCCTGCGACTGGTGGAGATCTGCGGCGCCCGAGAGGTAGCTGCGCTCGTCCGGGATGTGGCACCAGTCCCGATCATTCACGTCCTCGATGCTGCCCTTCTCGACAGCGAGGCCCGCGACGACGACGGAGAGTGTGAGCTCATTGGCCGCGACGAAATTCGCCACGTCCAATTCCGTCACGCCCCAACGCTCACAGATCTCGGCCAGCCCATAGCAAGGCTTCCTCACAATTCGGCCGCCCACGACATTCATCCCTTCCCGACAAAGCGCAACCGCCGATACGCCTGCACTACTTTCGCCATATCCTTCCGCATGTCCGGCGGCAGTCGCTGCGCCTCGACGAACAGATCATCCATCCGCACGCCGAGAATGGCGGCGGCGCGCTCTATCAGCTCGTCGCGGGGCGGGTTCTCCTGGTCGCGCTCAATGCGCGACCAATAGGCCGCCGAGATTTCCAATCGCTCCGCGAAATCGTTCAACCCGATGCCGAGCGCAGTCCGTCGCTCGCGGATGACCGATCCAAAGCTCACCGTCGCTCTCCTTGCACCAGGCCGTAGCGGCTCAGCCGCACGGCGATAAATCGCTCTGACACCCCGAAGTCGCCGGCCAGCGCGGCGATCACGCCCTCGATCACCTCGGGCGGGTTGTCGGCGGCCAAGATGCGGCTGCCCTGCCGTCCCCGATGCGGCGCATGGACCGTGCGCAGCCGCTCCGACCGCGCGTGCACCAGCATGCGCAGATGGAGCTGCACCGGGGGAGCGAGTAGCGCACCCATGAATTCATTCGCCCGACGCTCGGAGGCCGCTGTGGTCCGGTCGAGTAGCGCGCTCGGGCCCGCAGTCACCGAGCGATAGCGCCGTGCCGGCGTGCCGAGTGCCACAGGCACATCGAACACCACGTGGCCCAGCTCGTGCGCCGCGGTGCTGACTGCCAGGTCCGGCCGGCCGGCCACCATGCGCGCATTCACCGAGACCAGCGCCGTGCCGGGCATGTCGGGATCCGTCTCGCAGACGCCGAGCACCGCCTCTCCGGTACCATCATGCACGGGATGGTCGAGTTCCCAGGCGACCAGGATGGCCCGGCCATTCGCCGACACCGTCCGCGTGGCGCCGACCAGTGCGGCGAGCGGAAGCGCGAATCCACCAGGCTCCGTCATGGCCTGGCGGCGCACCTGCGCCGCGACTGCCCATAGGGTCTGGGCCGACAACGGCCGAGGCGCGCCCGAGGCGGCGTGATGCGGGTACTCAACGGTGATGGACATGCCGGGATCATGACGAATTGCTGTGCGATTGGTCAACAGCATTGTTCCCTTCCTGTTCGCCTATCCCCGATATCCACAGACGACCGGGTGAGGGAGCAGTTCCCGCATGGGTGGGGCGGAAATCGCCGGGCTATCCATCTGATTTCCGACGAAATCGGCTATAAGTCGCTGATTTAGCAATGGGGAATAAATCCCAGGCCACTTCAATTCCCCATTGCGCCCCATTCCGCCTCTCCGCCCCGGCAGGTCGTGTGGTTGTTTCTGGACGTCATAACCTTCCTCCAGGAGCCGCGCCCGATGCCCACCGAGCTTTCCCTCGCCGATCTCGACGTCGTTCACCCCCTTGCTGAGCGCTACGCGCGTCGCCTCTGCCGGACCTTGGGGCGGCCCGGCCATGAGCAGGAGGACATGGAGCAGGACATGCTGCTCGACCTCCTGGCGCGGTTGCCCGGCTTCGATCCGGCGCGCGGGACGTTGGCGGCCTTCGCCACGGTCTGCTTCCAGCATCGCGCATCACGTCTCGCCACCCGGCTTCGCCGCGAGAAGCGCGAACGGCACGAGGCGTCGCTCGACGACGCGGTGCCAGGCCAGGAGGAAGAGCTGACGCTCGCCGACATCATCCCCGAATCAGAGGGGTATTCGGCGTGGTGCGGCCAGCAGACCGACGCGGTGGCCGCGCTGGAGCGCCGCCTCGACCTGGATCGCGCCGGCGCCGTCCTGGACCAGCGCGACCACAGCATCTGCGCAGCCCTGACGCAGTGCACGCCGCACGAACTCGGCCAGCAGGGTCCCCTGCCGCGGTCGGTCCTCTACCGCCGCATCAGGGAAATGCGCCTGCGGCTGCTCGCCGGTGGCATCGCCGCGGCGGCCTGAGACGCATCGGCGAGGGGCTGGGTAGGGCTAAGTATGGACACCAACATCACCGACATCCGCGCAGTGTCGAAGCCTCTCACCGAGGCGTCTCTCTGCACCTGGCTGGGCGCCGCGGCTCCCGGCGACAGCATCACCTACCACCGCGGCGCGCTCGCCCGGCAGGTCTGCCCGCAGTTGCAGTGCCTGCCCGAGCAGGAGCGCACTGCGCTGCAGCGCCTGGCGGCCCGCGCCTGGAAGCTCGCCGAGCTCGGCCTGGCCGACATCGTGCAGCGCCGCCACGGCTATGAGGACTACGCCTACATCCTCGTCGCCCGGCGCCGGCCGCGTCGCTATGCGTCGTCCATCCTCCACCTGCTGCTCGTGGAGGCCGCGTGATGGACGCGCCCCGCACCAACCGCCCTACGCTCGACGCGCTGCGGCACATGCCGGTGAGCGACGTCATAGCGCTCCCCGCCGAGCATCTGGCGCTGCTGCAGACCGATGCGCGCGAGGCGCTGGACGCCGCCAAGCGCATGCAGGACTGGATCGAGGCCGCGATCGCGCTCCGCTATGAGCAGCGCGCCATCGGCGCCCGTGCCGCGGCCGGCAAGGACACAGGCACGGTCCGCTTCCAGGACGGTACCGTGGAGATCGCCGTCGATCTGCCGAAGAAGGTGGAATGGGACCAGGCACGGCTCGCCGCGCTGTCGGAGCAGATCCGCGCCTGCGGCGAGGACCCCGGCCAGTACGTCGAGGTCAGCTTCAAGGTCTCGGAGCGGGCCTACACCGCCTGGCCGGAGCGCATTCGCGCCGCCTTCGAGCCGGCCCGCACCGTGCGCACAGGTCGCGCCACCTATCGCCTCGCCATCATGTCGGAGACCGCGCGGCGGGACAGCCCACATGCCGGCGCGCTCTATCCTTTGCGGGGGGCTCTCTGATGGCGCTGCGCATCGTCACGGCCGACGACCGGCTCTCTGCCGCCGCGAACAAGACCACCATGGTCATCGTCGGCGAGAGCGGGTCGGGCAAGACCACGCTCGTCAAGGTACTGCCCGCCGTCGAGACAGCCTTCCTCGACCTCGAGGCCGGCATGAAGTCGGTGCAGGACTGGCGCGGCGACAGCATCCCCGTGCGCTGCTTCGAGGACATGGTGGTTCTCACCTCCCTGATCGGCGGCCCGAACCCTGCGGCTCCGCCCACCGCCTTCTTCTCGAACGAGCACTACGCCCATTATGCCGCACAGCATCCCGACCTCGTCGCGATGCTTGCCCGCAAGTCGATCATCTTCGTCGACAGCATCACCGATCTGACGCGCCAGGCCATGGTCTGGGCGAAGAAACAGCCCGAGGCCTTCTCCGACAAGACCGGTAAGCCGGACACCCGCGGCGCGTATGGCCTGCTCGGGCGCGAGGTCATTGGCCTGCTGAAGCACCTCCAGCACGCGCCAGGCAAGACCGTGATCCTGGTCGGCATCCTGGAGAAGCACACCGACGACTTCGGCCGCGTCACCTGGCAGCCGCAGATGGAGGGCGGCAAGGCCGGCCGCGAGCTGCCCGGCATCGTCGATCAGGTCATCACCCTCTCGCTCTTCTCCCGCGATGGCGACGGCGCGCTGGTCCACGACCCTCAGCGCGGCACGGAACGCCGGCTGGTCTGCCAGGCAGGGAACCGCTTCGGGCTTCCGGCCAAGGACCGCTCCGGCCGCCTCGATGAGACCGAGCCGCCGGATCTGCTCGCGCTGCTCCGCAAGATCAACGCGCCCGCCCCATCCCCCGCCTGACCAGAACCCGAGAGGCACACCGATCGATGTACGACATGAACGACGCCGAACTGCCGCGTGGCTCCGACCTCATCCCGGACGGCACCTTTGCCAAGGTGACCATGGTGATCCGCCCCGGCGGGGTGGACGGTCAAGGCGAGGCGGACCGCGGCCTCCTGAAGGCATCCCGCGGCGGCGGCGACACCGCCATGGTCGACGGCGAATTCACGGTCGCTGCGGGCCCGCACATCCGCCGCAAGTTCTGGCAGACCTTCACGGTGGTCGGCGGCAAGGTCGACGAGCACGGCGTGTCCATCGCCTGGAAGATCTCGAAGGGGACCTTCCGCGCCATGATCGACAGCGCGCTGGGTCTCGACCCGCAGGATATGAGCGAGGCCGCAAAGGCCAAGCGGGTCCTTCGCGGATTGTCCGACCTGTCGGGCATCACCTTCGCCGCCAAGATCCGGGTCGAGCCGGCGAATGACCCGCGCTACAGCGACAGCAACCGCCTCGACCGCGTGGTGCTGCCGGGCGAGCCCGAATATGCGCGCATCATGGCGGGCGAGCCCGTGCAGGCTTCGCCCAGCGGCCAGCGCGCCGCGAAGCCTGCCGCTGCTCCCGCGCCCGCTGCGCCGGCCTGGGCCAGCACGGTAGCGCCGCAGGCCGCCGCACCAGCGTCGCCCTCCTGGGCAGCACCGGCCGCGGCGCCGGCCGCCCCACCCCCGCGTTCGGCACCCCCTGCGGCAGGCGGCCCGGCCTGGCTGAACGGGTGATGCGCCGATGGTCCGTCGCCGCTGGACGCGGCCGGCGCAGCCGCGTGCTGCGGCCAAGTCCCTGCCACCGCCGCGCGGCTGCTCGCCCGATGATCAGGTCCGTCGCCTCACATGCGCGCTCTGCAGCCGGGAGGCAAAGGGCTTCGGCTACATCCACGAGATGCGGTTGGGCGAGTTTCCGCACCACCGCTTCTGCTCGATGCGGTGCTGCGACGCGGGCGGGGCGATGGCCCGCAGGTCCAACGGCGTGATCGACAAAACGCAGATGGAGGAGCGCGCGGTGAAGGACGCGCGCCGGCCGCTCGCCGAGGTGTTGGTGGAGCTGAACCTCATGGCGCCGTTCCACGACCGCAGTGCCACGGAGATCGACCGCATCATCGAGGCCCGCGTCGACGGCTTCCAGGCATCCATGCAGCGCCAGTCCGCCGAGCGGGATCCGCTCGACGACCTGATCCCATTTTAGGGGGTGGCCGTGATCCTCGACCTCAACCACCAATCCGGCCTGGTCTATGGACGCGCCGCGCACGGCGTGGCCGACACCACGGCGCGCATCAACGCGCATGTCGATGCCGCGCTGGTGGCCCGCAACCAGCAGCAGCGCCCACGCGACTATCTTGGCGGCAGCCGCATCGGCGAGGCCTGCGCCCGCAAGCTGGTTTACGAGGTGGTCCATACGCCGAAGGATGCGGGCCGCGATTTCGACGGCGGCATCCTGCGCATCTTCGATGCGGGGCACCAGTTCGAGACACTGTCCATCCGCTGGCTCCGCCAGGCGGGCTTTGATCTGCGCGATCGCGGTGCCGATGGCGAGCAATTCGGCTTTGCCACCGCGGGCGGAAAGCTGCGTGGCCATGCGGATGGCGTCATCGTGGCCAGCCCCGATGTCGGCATCCGCTGGCCTTCCCTGTGGGAGCACAAGGCACTCGGTCAGAAGTCATGGACCGACTTGGTCAAACACGGCCTGCGCCAGTCCAAGCCGATCTACTTCGCCCAGGTGCAGCTCTACATGGCCTACCTCGAGCTCGAGGTGGCGCTCCTCACGGCGCTGAACCGCGACACGCTCGCCCTGCACCACGAGGCGGTGCCCTTCGACGCAGCAGAGGCGCAGCGCCTGTCCGACCGCGCCGTCGACATTCTGCGCGCGGCTGAGTCCGGCGAATTGCCGCCGCGCATCGCAGCGCATGCCGACTTCTACCTCTGCCGCTTTTGCGCCTACGCGGCACGCTGCTGGGAGAATGCCCAATGACGCCTGCCACCTCCTCGCGCATGACGCCCCTTGCCTTCAGCTTGAAGCGTCATGTCCTTCGTCATGCACATCGCTTTTGGTGTGAGATCGATGCCAAGGCGGTCGCTACCGCCCCGATTTACATCTTTCCAGATAGTCGCCGCTTCGACTCGGACGATGTTGAGCGGCTCGCCACCAGCAACCTGGGCGGCACGCTCAAGCTGCCGCACCCGCACTGCATCTTTGAACTTCAGGATCCTGAGGAGCCGGAGGCATGTCTCGCCTCCTATGCACGTGCCACCGAGGCAGGCGTCGATAGCTTCCTGTTCCGCTTTCTCCCAGAGCGGAATTGCTGGAGCGACCTGATGGCCGCAGTGGAATTCCTGCCCAACGGTGTGGCCGAAGTCATGGGCCACCCGAAGGAGCAGGACCCGAACCACTACGCGCCGACCTTTGAGGCAGCGACCTCCATGGTCTGGCGCGCGCTCGGACTACTCTCCATCCCCACACCGCTGGCCGAACATCAACTCTCGCCACTGCGTCGACGATCCTTTGCGAAGGAGGGCGTGCGCGGATGGAACTATCGTGTCGCTGACATCCAGCCACACATCATCGCATCCGCGCTGGCTGAGCGCAGCGGCTCACATGCCTCACCCCGCTGGCACATTCGTCGCGGCCACTGGCGTGCGCTCGCTGATGGTCGCCGCGTCTTCGTCCGCGAGTGCGAGGTCGGCGATATCGCGCGTGGTGGCGTGATCAAGGATTACCAGGTGAATGGCGGGGATCTGCCATGAGCTTCACCCCATCTCCCCAACAAGCGGACGCCATCCGCGCCATCGTGGATTGGTTCCAGAACCGCACGCACCAGCAGCAGGTGTTCCGGCTGTTCGGCTATGCCGGCAGCGGCAAGAGCACCGTCATCACCTACGCCATTCAGGCGATCGGCATCGACGTGGCAGCCGGCAATGACGAGGAGGATGCGGCGCGCCGTCGCATCCTCTTCGCGGCTTTCACCGGCAAGGCGGCGCTGGTGATGACCCGCAAGGGCACGCCTGCATCCACCATCCACTCCCTCATCTATCGCGTCTCGGAGGCGACGCCCGAAGAAATCGACCGCGTCGAGCGCGAGCTCCTCGACCTGCAGCGTGGCCTCGGACGCATGGCACCCGCCGAACGCGCCTTTGCCGAGATGCAGATCAGCAAGCTGCAGCTGCGCCTCGCAGATATCCACAAGCCCACCTTCCTGCTGAACGAGCAATCGCTGGTGCGCGATGCCGACCTTGTCGTGTTGGACGAGGTGTCGATGGTCGGGCCCGAGATGGCCGCCGATCTGCTGGCCTTCGGCAAGCCCATCCTGGTGCTGGGCGATCCCGGCCAGCTGCCACCCATCAAGGGCACCGGCGCCTTCACCGAGGCAAAGCCGGACATCATGCTCACCGAGATCCACCGGCAGGCCGGCGAGAGCGCCATCATCCGCCTCGCCACTATGGCGCGGCAGGGCATCGACATTCCGTCCGGCGAGCATGACGCGCATGTCTGGAAGCTGCCACGCAATGCGGTCAGGCCCGAGCAGATGCTGCGCGGCGGCCAGGTCATCTGCGGCCGCAACGACACGCGGCGCTGGCTCAACAGCCAGATCAAGCAGGCCGCTGGCTTTCCGGCACCCTATCCCGCGGGTCAGGACGAGAAACTCATCTGCCTCAAGAACCGCCACGACCTGAGCCTGGTCAATGGCATGTTCCTGTCGCTGGCGGAGATCCGGCACGAGAGCGAGCTGGCCTTCTCGGCCACCATCACCACCGAGGATGGCGTCGCCATTTCCGGCCGGCACCGGTTCTACAAGGGCCACTACGACGACCACGTCCGCTACGACCGGGACCGTCTGACCCGCGACTACCGCGAGATGCGTGGGCTGATCGAGAGCAGCTGGGGCTATGCCATCACCTGCCACAAGGCCCAGGGCAGCCAGTGGGAGAATGTCGTCGTCTACGATGACGGGCTGAGCCGCACGGCGGAGGACCGCAACCGCTGGCTCTACACCGCCATCACGCGCGCGGAACGCGGGCTGGTGATCCTTGATTGACCTGAACGACGCGGCGCCGCCGGCACCTTCCGTCCGCTACGACCTGGACGCCATCGGCGCCCGCCTGCGCGACACGGCCCCTGCCTGGGTGCCAGGGTTGTTCCCCAATGGTCGCCGCCAGGGCGATGAATGGCGTCTCGCCAACATCCAGGGTGCGCCGCCACGCCAGTCCGGATCCTGCGTGATCATGCTGGCCGGCGACCATGCCGGCGACTGGCACGATTTCGACGGTGCCCAGGGCGGCGGGCCGTTCAGCACGCTGGAGCATGGCACCGGCCTCTCGGGGCGGCTGCTGTTTGCCGAGGCTGCGGCGCGTGTCGGTTGGACGGGCGATGCACCCGGCAGGCAGGAACCGCCACCGGCGCGCAAGCCCGAGCGCGACATGACGCATGAAATCGGCTTTGTGCGGGAGCACGCGGTGCCGATCTCCGGCACGCCCGCCGAGCACTACCTCCAGGGCCGCGGGCTGGCCGTGCCGCTCGGCGCCGATCTGCTGTTCCATCCCGACCTGACGAACTTCGAGACCAAGACCGGCTATCTGGCGATGGTCGGCTTGGTGCGCGATGTGGCCGGCGAGGTGATCGCGCTGCATCGCACCTATCTCCAGCAGGATGGCGAGGCGGTCCGCAAGGCCGATGTCCCCAAGCCACGCATGATGCTGGGCAAGGTGGGCGGCGGCGCTGTGCGGCTGGCGCCGATCGGTGCGCACGGCGTGCTCGGGCTCTGCGAGGGTATCGAGACTGGCCTGGCCGTCATGGCGGCCTGCCCAGGGCTGCCGATCTGGGCCACGCTCTCCACATCCGGCCTGGAGCAGGTGCAGCTGCCACCCGAGGCGCAGCGTGTCGTGATCCTGGCCGATCATGACACCTCCGGTGCCGGCATGCGCGCCGCGGACGCTGTGGCGGGCCGCCTTCGCCGCAACGGCACCGTCGCCGCAATCGCCAGGCCGCCGCAGCAGGGCGACGACTTCAACGACATGCTCGTCCGGGATGGTCCCGAGGCAATCGCCGCCCTGGTGGATGCCACCCTGCGCGCTGCCGTCACGCCCTCATCCCCCGCGGAGGACGAGACCGGCCGCCACCTGCCGCTGGGCTTCCTGGAGCCGGCAACTGCATTGCCAGTGCTCCGCGCCGATGAAGGCAATCTCCGCCGCGCCACCGATCGGGCCTGGAGCGCCATCCTGGCCTCCAACCGCACGCCCTGGCTGTTCCGGCTCGGCGGCTTGCCCAGCTGGGTCACGCCCGACGATGAGGGGCGGCCCGTCGCCGCCACCGTCTCGGAGGAGCGGCTCCGCCACATGCTGGCCAAGCTGGCGGATTGGCGGAAGGTCAACGCCAAGGGCGAAGCCATCCCCGCGCCGCCGCCCACCGGCGTGGTGAAGTCGCTGCTGGCCACCCCGGATCCCGGACTGCCCATCCTCGCCGGCATCGTCACCACGCCGGTCTTTGGGCGCGGCGGCGTGCTGCTCACCGAACCGGGCTACCACCCCGACGCCCGCCTGCTCTATCGCCCGACCACGGGCTTTCGCCTGCCACCTGTCCCGGACCGCCCCACGCCCCAGGACATCGCCGCCGCGCGTTCCCTGCTGCTGGACGACCTGCTGGGCGACTTCCCCTTCACCAGCACCGCCGAACGCGCTCACGCCCTGGCCTTGCTGCTGCTGAGCTTCCTTCGCGCCATGATCGATGGCCCGACGCCGCTGCATCTGATCGAGAAGCCCACCCCCGGCACCGGCGCCACGCTCATGGTGGACGTCATCGCCACCGTGCTGACCGGCGTCGGCGCATCCGTCATGACCGAAGGGCGCGACGATGAGGAATGGCGCAAGCGGATCACCGCCAAGCTGCGGCAGATCCCCTCGCTGATCCTGATCGACAATCTGCGCGAGCAGCTGGACAGCTCGGCCCTCGCGGCAGCGCTGACGGCCCCCTTCTGGGAGGACCGCATTCTCGGGCAATCCGAGATGACGCGGCTGCCCATCCGCTGCGCCTGGGTCGCCACCGGCAACAATCCCACCTTCTCGAACGAGATGGCACGGCGCCTGATCCGCATCCGGCTCGACGCGCACACCGACCAGCCTTGGCGCCGCGACAGCTTTCGCCATCCCGACCTGATGGTGTGGGTGCGCGCCAATCGCGGCCGGCTGGTGGCGGCCTGCCTCACCCTCTGCCAGGCCTGGATCGCGGCAGGCCGGCCACGCGGCCAGCGCAGCATCGGCAGCTACGAGATCTGGGCGCAGACGCTGGGCGGCGTGCTCGAGGTGGGCGGTATCGAGGGCTTCCTGGGCAACCTCGACGAGATGATGGCCGCGTCCGACAGCGAGGGCGGTGCCTGGCGGGCTTTCGTGCAGACCTGGTGGGATCGCTTCGGCACAGCAGAGGTCAGCGCCAGCGATCTCTTCGGGCACGCCAAGATCGCCGACCCACCATTGCCACTAGGCGGCAAGGATGAAAACGCCCAGCGCATCCGCTTCGGGTTGGCGCTTCGGAAGCTTCGCGATCGCGCGTTCCGCATCAGCGACAGGATGGTGCACGTCCGGCCAGCGACGGCGCTGCACAACGCGCAGCGGTGGCGTCTCACGCCGTCTCCGAAATGCGACACCGGAAATCCCTCCCAACCCTCCCCGATCACGCCGGCGGGTGGGAGGGTTGTGGGAGGGATGGGAGGGTTTGAAACCAACCCTAGTAGCGAAACGATCCAGGTAGATCCTGGCTCGGGGGAGGGTTGGGAGGGATGGGAGGGATTCTCTACCCCCCACACATGCGCACGCGCGCACACGCACATGAATGGCGCAGGGGCCGGAATTCCCTCCCAACCCTCCCATCCCTCCCCAAACCCTGATTTGACCTGGGTTTCCGGAGGGGAGGGTTCAAAACCAACCCTACCAACCCTCCCCGAGCCCTCGTGGCTGGATGGCGTGCCGTGATGCGCCGTCCGCACAGCACCGGCCCGCCCAGGCCGCGATCGACTGAAAGCCGGGCAGCGACGGCGAGCTCCGCCAAGAACCGCGCCGTCGCCGCCCTCACCAGGATCATCCCCTTTCGGAGACCATCATGGCATTTGCGACTCTCACCATGCCCGCCGCGCATGCAAGCCGCCCGCCCATCGCCCTCCCGCCCGCGATCAGCCTGGCGCAGCATGCCGTGCTCGCTCTGGATCTCGGCACCACCACCGGCTGGGCACTGCGGTCACGTGACGGCGGCATCACCTCCGGCAGCATGACCTTCAAGCCGACCCGGTTCGAACGCGGCGGGATGCGCTTCCTGCGCTTCCGCGGATGGCTGGCCGAGATCGCCGCCCTATCCGGCGGTGTGGCGCGGATCGTGTTCGAGGAAGTCCGGGCGCATGCCGGGACGGACGCGGCCCACATCTACGGCGGCTTCCTCGGCACGCTGACCGCCTGGTGCGAAGAGCACGAAGTCCCCTATGAGGGCGTTCCGGTCGGCACGATCAAGCGCTACGCCACCGGCAAGGGCAATGCCGACAAGGCGAAGATGGTCGCCGCCATCCAGGCTCGCGGCTTCGCGCCGGCCGACGACAACGAGGCGGATGCTATTGCCCTTCTGCTCTGGGCGACCGATCCCACCGGAGGCCGCGCATGAGAATGCACGGCGCACCGCTGCCGCCCCGGTCCTGCCTCGACCGAGGGACGCGTAGCCCGACCAACGACAGCGAGGTGAACGCCATGCGGGCTGCCGCCTGGCATCGGCACGGCGTGGCGGCGCTGCCTGTCGCCGACATCACGGACGACTGGCTGCGTCAGGCCATCACCAACGAAGCCAACCGGCGCTGGGGGCGTCGCAACGGGGAGAACCACCATGGTCGGTAAGCGCAAGCCCAAGGTGGCGAAGCCGAAGCACGACGATCTGGCGAAGCCGTCGAAGTGGCGGCTGCAGCATGGTGGCTTCTCGGAGCCGGTCCGCGAGGCGGATCCCGAGACCGGCAGCCCAGTCCAGCACCGCCGTGCCGTGGACACGCTCGGGTTGATGCTGGCGCACGGCAGCATCACGCCACAGATGCACGAAGCGGGTGAAATCTTCCGCGGGCTGTTCCGCGCCGCTTGCTTCGACAGCATGTCGACGTCGCAGATCATGCGCGTCCCAGGCACGCGCGTCGACACGCTCTCGTCGATGCAGGTCGAGGCACGGCGCCGCGTCGCTGCGGCGCTCGATGCGCTGGGGGGGCAGGACAGCCCCTGCGGCTCCTGCGCGTGGTTTGTCATCGGTCTCGAGTTCTCGGTCCGTGAGTGGTCGATGCGGCAAGGCTGGGCCGGACGGACAGTGCACGGCCCAGTGGGACAGGGCATCCTGGTCGGGTCCCTCGGCATTCTCGCCGTGCACTTCGGGCTGATGCCACGAGCGAGGGCGGCGTGACGCGGGATGATCGGGGCGGTCACCATCGCCCCGATCCGGCTGTTACAATTCACCCCGTAGCGGCTCCGAAATCGATAAGGCTAGAAGCAAGACACGTAGAGAAGGTGCGAGAGCGCCGCGGCTGAACAGCCACGCTGCGGCTCGATCGAGACAGTGGCTCTCGAGCCGCAGGGTCCTTCCTGGCCCCGCTGTATGCGGGGGGCGGAAGCGCGCAACATTCCTAGCGCCAGGCTGTTTTTCCAGGTTGCCACGGCGCCGCGTTGCCAGCCCGACCGGACGCCATTCTTCACCACCACTATCATTTCCAGCAGGTGCGCATGCCCCAGGCCCCATGGTCTGCGAGCGCCGTCGAGGCGCGCGCGGTCGCCTCCCTGCTGCCCTACGCCGGCAATGCGCGCACTCATTCCGCCGAGCAGGTGGCGCAGATCGCGGCCTCCATTCTCGAGTTCGGCTTCGTGGCGCCGGTGCTGGTGGATGAGCGCGGCGAGGTCATCGCCGGCCATGGTCGCCTGCAAGCCGCCAAATCCCTGGGCCTGGAGACCGTCCCCACCATCACCCGCGCCGGCCTGACCGAGGCCCAGAAGGCTGCCTATCGCTTGGCGGACAACCGCATCGCGCTGAATGCCGGATGGGACGAGGCACTGCTCGCCGCCGAGGTGGCGAAGCTGCAGGAGATGGGCGGCATCGACCTGGAGCTGACCGGCTTCGACGCGGGTGAGCTCGATCGGCTGCTGGCCGGCATGGAGCCGGTGGCAACGGACCCTGGCAACGGGCCGCTTACCAGCCCGACCGTTGCCAGCAGCGATGGGCCTGGCAACGACGCGCCGGCTGAGGACCCCGCCGATGCGGAGCCCGAGCCGCCGCGCCAGGCCGTGACCCGGCCGGGTAACCTCTGGCTGATCGGCGAGCATCGCTTGCTGTGCGGCGACAGCACCAACGCCGCCTCGGTGGCGCGCGTGATGGGCGATGACCGCGCCGCCCTGCTGTTCACCTCCCCGCCCTACGGAAACCAGCGCGACTACACCACCGGCGGCGGCACGGATTGGGATGCGCTGATGCAGGGCATGTTCAAGCATCTCGACCTGGCCATGCGGCCAGACGGTCAGGTGCTGGTGAACCTCGGCCTCATCCACCGCGACAGCGAATGGATCCCGTATTGGTCCGGCTGGCTCGACTGGATGCGCGCCCGCGGCTGGCGCCGCTTCGGGCTGTATGCGTGGGACCAGGGGCCCGGCCTGCCCGGCGACTGGAATGGTCGCCTCGCGCCGGCCTTCGAATTCGTCTTCCACTTCAACCGCCAGGCCCGGCAAGCGAACAAGATCGTGCCCTGCAAATGGGCCGGCACGCCGAACAAGGGCAGCGGGCTGCGCGCAGCCGATGGAACCATCTCGGAATACCAGCATGCCGGCTTGCCGGTGCAGGACTTCCGCATCCCCGACAATGTGCTGCGCCTGACCCGCCACAAGGGCCGCGGCATCGAAACTGAACACCCGGCGGTGTTCCCGGTGGTGCTGCCGGAGTTCCTGATGCGGACCTACACCGACGAGGGCGAGGTGGTGTTCGAGCCCTTCGCTGGCTCCGGCACCACTATCCTGGCCGGCCAACGAACCAGCCGTCGCGTGCACGCCATCGAACTGGCGCCGGCCTATGTCGACCTGGCGATCACGCGATGGCGCATGTTGCATCCGGACCAGCCGGTCACGTTGGCCGATGACGATCGGGACTACGACACCGTCGCCGCGGCACGCGTGGAGGCCACTGCCGATGCGGCCTGACCTTCAAATGGAGATGATGCCGGTGGCATCGCTCGCGGCCTATGCCGCCAATGCGCGCATGCACCCCACCGAGCAGGTGGCGCAGCTGGCTGCGTCCATCGCGGAGTTCGGCTTCAACGTGCCGGTGCTGGTGGACGATGCCGGCGTGCTGATCGCCGGCCATGGTCGCGTCCTGGCGGCCAAGGCCCTCGGGCTCGACGCGGTGCCCGCCATCCGGCTCGGGCATCTGTCCGAGGCGCAGGCACGGGCCTTCCGGCTGGCGGACAACCAGCTGGCGCTGAACTCGACATGGGACGAGAGCCTGCTCGCCGCCGAGTTGCGGGAGTTGCGTGCCGACGAATTCGACCTTGGTGTGATCGGCTTCGACCAGGCGATGCTGGATCGGCTACTGGCCGACGCCGCGGGCGACGAGGGGAACGCTGGCGCCGGGGATCCCGATGCGCCTGCGCCTGAGCCACCTGTCGTGCCGGTCACCCGTCCCGGCGATCTGTGGCAGCTCGGGCCCCATCGGCTGCTGTGCGGCGATGCCACCTCCGCGTCCGATGTCGCGCAGCTCCTGAATGGCGCGACCCCGCATCTGATGATCACCGACCCGCCCTATGGCGTGAATTACGATCCGGAATGGCGGAACGAGGCCGGCGTCTCGGCGACCATGCGCACCGGCAAGGTGGTGAATGACGACCGCGCCGATTGGCGCCAGGCCTGGGTGCTGTTCCCGGGCGATGTGGCCTATGTCTGGCACGCCGGGGTGCATAGCCGCACGGTGATCGACAGCCTCGAGGCGACCGGCTTCGTGATCCGCAGCCAGATCGTCTGGGCCAAGTCACGCTTCGTGCTGGGGCGTGGGGACTACCACTGGCAGCACGAGCCCTGCCTCTATGCCGTCCGAAAGGGCGCGACCGGCCACTGGCAGGGTGCGCGGGACCAAGCGACGCTCTGGGCCATCTCAAACGCCGGCGACGAGGACGCCGCCACGGTGCACGGCACGCAGAAGCCAGTGGAATGCATGCGCCGCCCAATCATCAACAACAGTTCGGCGGGTGAGGCGGTCTACGATCCCTTCCTCGGCAGCGGCACGACACTGATCGCCGCCGAGACTACCAGCCGAGCTTGCTACGCGGTGGACATCGATCCGCGCTATGTCGATGTGGCGATCCAGCGCTGGCAGAACCTCACCGGCAAAGCCGCGGTGCTGGCCGGCGAGGAGCGGGTCTTCAACGACATCGCCGCCGCCCGCGGGGTGCAGGCGGCGGCTTGATCCTGGCGCCGATCGAGTCAGCCGGCGAGGTGGTAGACCGTGTAGGAGCCCCGTGCGCCTTCCTTGTTCGGGCCTACTTGGCGGACCCGCTCCATCACCTCGACCGCGTGGCCCTTCTTCTTCAGGCCGGCGAAGAATCCGCGGACCGTGTGCTGCGCCCAGCCCGTCGCCTCCGCGATCTGCGCGACCGACGCGCCCTCGGGCCGGCGCAGCATGGCGAGCACTTGCTCCTGCTTCGTGCCCTCGCGCGGCTTGCGCGGCTCGCCGGGCTCGCGGGCGACGCGGGCGGTCTTCCCGGCGAGCAGGGTGCGCAGGGCCTCCATCGGCGCGTCGAGGGCGCCGATCATGTCGCCCGCGCGGTTGGCTTCGTCGTCCCAGGCGGCGAGGATCGCGGCGGCCGCGTCGCGCAAGCTGGTGCGCGGCGTGGCAGTGCGTGTCGCGAGGGCCTGGTCGAGCAGGGCGATTTCCTCCGCCAGGGGCGCGGCCTGGGCGGGCTCGGCCGCGAGCGCGGGGCTTCCCCCCGGCTCGGCGGCCGGCGCCACCGTGGGCGCCGTGTCGGGCACGCTTCCCTCGATGCCCGAGCAGTCAGGCTCGCCCGGCGTCGCGTCGCCCTCGTTCGGGTCGATGCCGATGGCGCGCAGCCCCTCGTCGGTGATGCGCGCCACGATCCAGCTCCCGTCCTCATCCTGGCGCCAGCCCAGCCCGACATACTCCCGCGGGGCGTTGATCTCAGTGAGCAGGTTGTTCTTGATCAGGCTGCGGAACACCGCGTTGCGCGCGGCGGCGGGCAGGGTCTTCGGCGAGCGGGCCAGGCCCATCTCGTGCTGCGCGGCGGCGCTGAGGATCACGCGCTGGCTGTCGGAAAGCTTGGTCATCGTGGTGGTCTCCGGGTCCGGGTGCCGGTCATCGGCCCCTACTGCCGGGAGCCCCGCCGGGCAGAACCCGGTCGGGGCGGTGCGGGAGTGGTCCGCGTCAGCAGGCGTATTCGCCGCGGCGGAAATGCTGGTCCGCGATCTCCTTCAGCTTCGCGGTGGCATCCGAAAGCCAGGCGGCCTCGCCCCAGAGCACTGTCTCCGGATCCGCGCCGAAATGCTCCGCGCTGGCCTGGGTGAGTTCGGCGAGGAGGGCGTCGAATTCGGCCTTCTTTGCGAGGAAGGCGGCCAGGCTGTTTTCCTGGTTGCGGGCGGCGCGGGCTTCGCGGTCGATCATGCTGGTCTCCGTCGTGGTGCAGGGCATCCGTGCGTGTGACGGACCATTCGCGCTGTGCCGCGCATGAGCCAAGCGCATCCCGCGCTTATCAAATGGCGATGATTGGAGGCGTTCGATCACATCATGATCGCGGTCGCTTCCGCTGCGCTGGTGCCCTCGCAGCGCGAGGTGGCGCGCCGGCTCGGCATCTCGCACACCGCGCTGCAGAAGGCCGCGCAGGCCGGCCGCATCGCGCAGGAGCCGGGCGGCGGCTGGGACGTCGAAAAGGTTCGCGCGCGGCTGGCGGCCAGCAGCGATCCGGCGCGCAAGACGGCGTCCATGGCGGCGCCGGTACCGGCACAGCCCTCGCCGCCGCCGGCCGCGCCGCGGGCAGCAATCGTCGCCCCGCCCCTGCCTGAGCCGCTGCCCACGCCCTCCGCGAGCGGCAGCAGCTTCCACAATGCGCGCACCGCCAACGAGATGCTCAAGGCGCAGGAGCGCAAGCTCCGGCTTGATGAGCGTCGCGGCCAGCTGGTCGAGAAGGCGCGGGCCCTGATGCTGGTGCACAGGCTGGCGAAGGAGGAGCGCGATGCCATCCTCGCCTGGCCAGCCCGTATCGCCGCGGAACTGGCGGCCGAACTGGGTGTCGACGCGCATCGGCTGCAGACGCTGATGGATGCCCGGCTGCGGCAGCACCTGGCCGAGCGCAATGACGTCCGTGTGGCGGTCGCATGATGACCGGCGAGCAGATTATCGGCGAGCTCGGCAACTTCGACGGTGCCGCCGAGATTCTGCAGGCCTGGCGCGACGGCATGGCGCCGGAGCCGGCCCTGCTGGTCTCGGACTGGGCCGACAAGCACCGCATGCTCGGCTCCCGCGGCAGCGCCGAGCCCGGTCCGTGGCGCACGAACCGCACGCCCTATCTGCGCGACGTGATGGATGCGCTCTCGCCGGCACATCCGGCCCGACGCGTGGTCTTCATGAAAGGGGCGCAGGTCGGCGGCACCGAGTGCGGCAACAACTGGATCGGCTACGTCATCCATCACGCGCCGGGTCCGATGCTGGCCGTGCAGCCAACCACCGAACTGGCCAAGCGCTTCTCCGACCAGCGCATTGACCCGCTGGTCGAGGAGACGCCTGCCATCCGGCAGCGGGTCGCCCCGGCGCGCTCACGTGACAGCGGCAATCGCCAGCTCTCGAAGGAGTTCCCTGGCGGCCAGCTGGTGATGACCGGCGCCAACAGCGCGGTGGGCCTGCGCTCCATGTCGGCCCGCTTCCTGTTCCTGGACGAGGTCGACGCCTATCCCGGTGACGTCGAGGGCGAGGGCGATCCGGTCGCGCTGGCCGAGGCCCGCGCCCGCACCTTCGGCTGGCGGCGCAAGACCCTGCTGGTCTCGACGCCCACCATCTCCGGCCTGTCGCGCATCGAGCGGGAGTACCTGGCCAGCGACCAGCGGCGGTTCTTCCTGCCCTGCCCACACTGCGCGGCGATGCAATGGCTGCGCTTCGAGCGGCTGGTCTGGGACAAAGGCGAGCCGGACAGCGCGCGCTACCTCTGCGAGGCCTGCGACGGTGCGATCGGCGAGCAGCATAAGACCGCCATGCTGGCCGGCGGCGAATGGCGGCCCACCGCCATACCGCAGGATCCACACGCCATCGGCTTTCACATCTCGGCGCTGTATTCGCCGGTCGGCTGGTTCTCCTGGTCGCAGGCGGTGCGGGATTGGGAGGCGGCGCAGGGCGACGACCGCGCGATCAAGACGTTCCGGAACACCGTGCTTGGTGAGACCTGGCAGGAGAGCGGCGAGGCGCCGGACTGGCAGCGGCTTTACGATCGCCGCGAGGAATGGGCGCCCGGCACGGTTGCTGCCGAGGGACTGCTGCTGACGGCGGGTGTCGACGTCCAGCGCGATCGGCTCGAGGCCAGCATCTGGGCCTGGGCGCAGGACCGGCAGTCCTGGCTGATCGAGCATCGCATCCTGGTCGGCAATCCCTTCGAGGCGGCGGTCTGGGACGAACTGCGCGGCCTGCTGGGCGAGACCTGGCGGCACGCTTCCGGCCACCGGCTTGGCCTTGCCATGACGGCGATCGACAGCGGTGACGGCATGACCACTGCCGAGGTCTACAGCTTCGTGCGTCGCGCCGGTGCCGGGCGCGCCATTGCCGTGAAGGGCCAGGACGGGCTGCGGGCGGCGATCGGGCAGCCCTCGGCCACGGAGGTGCGGCGGAACGGCCGCAAGCTCGGCGGGCTGAAGGTCTGGCCGGTGGGGTCGTCCTTCCTGAAGGGCGAGACCTATGGCTGGCTGAAGCTAGAACGGCCGACGGCGGAAAGCGGCGATCCGTTCCCGCCAGGCTTTGTCCACCTGCCGCTGCACGCGGCGGGAGAGGAATTCTGCCGCCAGCTCACCGCGGAGCAGTTCGTGGCCCGCGCCGGCCGCAACGGCTTTCGCCGGCTGGAATGGGTCAAGACCAGGGAACGGAACGAAGCACTGGACTGCCGAGTCTATGCCCGCGCCGCGGCTGCTGCGCTTGGCATGGATGGCTGGGGCGACGGGCGTTGGGCACGGATGGCGGATGCGCTGTCGCTGCCGGCGGTGGAGCCCGCAGCACCGGCGCCGACCGATGGTACCGCGCCGAACACCACGACCAGCACACGCCCGCGGGGCTGGCTCGCGCCGCGCGGCAACTGGCTTCGCTGAGAGGAGGACGAGCATGGATCCGACCGTCCTCGCCTGGGCACTGGCGCAGCCTGCCGGCACCCGCGCCGCCGTCCTGGCCACGGCCTTCACCGGCGGCACCACGCCGCAACGAAGGAATGCCCGCACTGTTGGCGGTAGAACAGCGCCTTCTGCAGGTTCAGCCCAACTCAACCGCTTCTCCCAGGCTCGGTATCAGTGGCAGCCATGCCGTCGGCGGCCACCCAGCCAAAGTGCCGCGCAGGGCAGCGGCGGGGCCGCCATGGGTGATCACCAAAACCCCTTGCGCCGAGTCCATTTCCCTGAACCAGCGCATCACGCGCTGAGCCAATTCATCCGTGGTTTCGCCCCCGCCAGGCCGGAAGCTCAATGGGGCGTCGATCATGCCCAGCATCGACTCCCCCTCAGCGGCATGGATCGCGTCCCAGCTCTGCCCCTCCCAAGTGCCGAAATCGCGTTCCCGCAGCGCCGGTACGATATCAAGCGGCAAGCCAAGTCGGCGGCTGACCAACCCGCCCAGGAAACGCGCACGCCGCGACGGGGAAGCCTGCAGGCGCGTCACGCCACGGAACTTCCCCGTTGCCTCTTGCGCCAGCCCCCGGGCCGCCGTGACTCCCGCAGCCGACAGGCCGACATCGCTCACGCCGTAGCAACGCCCGCGCCACAGCGAAGAGACTTCGGTGTGGCGCAGCAGCGTCACCATCCGGCGACGGCCAGGCCGGTGATCACAAGCCCGGCGTAAGCCGCTGCCCCCATCGCATCCCCCGTGCTCCCACCCAGCCGCCGCAGCAGCAACGCGCGATACCAGCCCAGGAAGCCCAGACTGGCCAGCGCCACCAGGCCCAGCGCAACCGGCGCGAACCAGGCACCGAGCAAAAACACGGGCAGCGCAAAAACAAGGCCCTGCACGAAGCGCCGGCCGTCCATCGCCTGGGCCACGTGCGCACCCAAACCCGGCAACGCCGGCACGCGCCACAGCACGGCCAGCATCATCAGCCGCGCCACCGCGCCCGCCACCAGCAGGACCAGCGCCGCCCGCACCGGGTCCTCCAGCGCGACCAGCGCCGTCCCGCGAAGCGCGACCGCAAACCCCAGCGCCAGAGCCCCAAAGGCGCCGATGCGGCTATCCTTCATGATGCGCAGCACATCCTCCGGCGCCTGGCCGCCGCCAAGTCCGTCGCAGAGATCAGCCACCGCATCCTCATGCAGCCCGCGCGTCAGCCACGCGTCGAAGGCCAGCGCCACGACCACCGCCAGATACAGCGGAAACACCTGCGCCGCCGCGAACAGCACCAGCCCGGTGATCCCGCCCAGCACGGCGCCCGCCAGCGGAAAGAAGCCGAGCGCACGCGGCAGATCCCGCTCGAAGCGCGCAATCTCCTCGCCGGGGGGCGAGAGGCGACTGAGGAAGCGCAACGCCAACGCCGCCGGGTGCAGCCAATCGCGCATTAGCCACGCATCGCTTCATCTAGCGTCGCTACCTCGGTCAGCAGGGCTGCGGCGGCATCGAGCAGCGGCAGCAGCAGCGCGGCTCCGCTGCCCTCGCCAAGCCGCAGGTCCCAATCCAGGAACGGCTCCAGCCCCAGCGCCTCCAGCATCCGCGCATGGCCCGGCTCCGCGCCGACATGGGCGGCAATGGCGGTATCAAGCGCGGCTGGCTCCAGGCGCTGCGCCACCAGTGCGGCCGCGCCGACGATCAGCCCATCCAGCACCACCGTGATCCCATGCCGCGCGCAGCCGGCGATGCAGCCGGCCAGTGCCGCGATCTCATGGCCGCAGATGGCGGCAATGGCCGCACGCGGGTCAACCTCGGCGCGGGCGCGGGCCAGGCCGGCGGCCACCACGGCGTGCTTGCGGGCCAGGCTTTCAGGGCTGGCGCCAGCACCCGGGCCGACCATCGCCTCGGGCGCCGCCCCGGTCAGCAGCGCGCCAAGGGCTGCGGCGGCAGTGGTGTTGCCGATACCCATTTCGCCCAGCGCCAACACCGCCATGCCAGCCTCGGCCGCTTCAGCCGCGACGCGTTCGCCCAGCGCCCAGCCAGCGTCGAATTGCGCCACCGCCATGGCCGGGCCTTGCGCGAAGCTGGCTGTGCCGCGCGCGATGCGTGCATCCAGGAAGCCCGGACCGGATGGCATACCCTCGGTGCAGGTTCCGGCATCCACCAGCAGGAACTCCGCCCCCGCCACACGCCCCAGCGCGCTGGCCGATGAACGGCCCGCGCGCATCAGCCGCATCATCGCGCCCGTGACGGCCGAGGGCCAAAGCCCCACCCCCTCGGCCACCACGCCATGATCCCCGGCGAAGATCACCAGGCGCCGAGGCGTGGTGCGCGGGTCAGTCTGGCCCTGCGTCGCGGCGAGGCGCAGGGCCAGGCGCTCCAGCTTGCCCAGGCTGCCGGGCGGCTTGGCCAGCGCATCCAGGCGGGATTGTGCGGCCTGCATGGTCGGTGCTCCTGCTGTCTCGGCCATGGCCGTCAACGCCGCTCCAGCACGGCGGCAAGGCCCTGGCGGTCCTCCCAGCCTTCCCGCTGCAATTCGGGTTCATCGCTGTTGGCTTGCGGCCAGCCGATGACGAGATACCCCACCAACCCCCAGTGCCGCGGAATATCCAGGGTGCTGTGCACCACTTCCGGCCGCAGGATCGAAATCCAACCCAGGCCGAGCCCTTCGATCCGGGCCGCCAGCCACAGCGTATGGATGGCGCAGACCACCGAATCCCGCACCGTCTCGGGCTGCGTCTGGCGGCCCAGCCCGTGCCCGGCCGCGGGCTGATCGGCCATGCAGACGGCCAGATGCACCGGGGCTTCCGCGAGGCCGGCCAGTTTCAGCGCACGATACCGCGCGGCCCGTTCATCGGCGTAGATCCGCGCGGCTTCGTTGTTGCAGAGCGCGAACTCGGCGCGGATGGCCGCGCGGCGTTCTTCGCTCTCCACCAGCAGAAACCGCCAGGGCTGCGAAAAACCAACCGAGGGGGCAAGGATGGCGGCCTCCAGCAGGCGCGTCACCGTGGCGGCCGGCACCGGATCGGTGCGGAAGCGGCGGACATCGCGACGCCAGCGCAGCAGCTCATCAAAGCTCTGCCGGAAGGCGGCGGTCTCAAAGCTCTTTGGCATCACGCTTCTTCATCGGCGATCATGTGAAAGAAGCTGCCAGAAACCCGCCCGCGCTGGCCCCCGGCGGGGCCGAGGCCTCTGCCCTCGCCATCGGTCAGGTTGGCGAAGGGGGCGTCGGTGCCGGGACTCACCTCAGTGGCGTAGTGGAATTCATGGCCGCGCAGGGCGTGCCCGGCCGGGCCCAGCGGTCCATCCGCCAGCAGGCAGGCCCGGCGATAGCCCAGATGCAGCCGTCGCTTGGCGAAGCTGGTGGAATGCCCCAGCAGCCCGGTCATGGCGTGGTCCTGCCCTTGCGCGTCGGTCAGCCCGGCACCTAGCACCATGTAGCCGCCGCATTCCCCATGCACCGGGCGCGTGGCGGCAAAGCGGGCCAGGCCCGCGCGGAATTGCCCGGCCGCCGCCAGCCGCCCGGCATGCAGTTCTGGATAGCCCCCGGGCAGCCAGCAGGCATCGCAATGCTCGGGCGGGGCTTCATCCGCCAGGGGCGAGAAGGCGATGATCTCGGCCCCCGCCGCCCGCCAGCCGGCCAGCACATGCCCGTACACAAACGAGAACGCCGCATCCCGCGCGAGTGCGATGCGTTGCCCGGGCGGCCGCAGCGCCACGGGCGGGCGATTGGGATGCAGGCGCAGCGGGGCCGCGGCGGCCAGGATGCCGTCCAGGTCCAGATGTGCCTCGGCCATGCGGCCCAGCGCGGCCAGCGCGGCCTCCAGCGCCGGGTGTTCCTCGGCCTGGACCAGGCCCAGATGGCGTTCGGGCAAGGCGGGCGTGGCGTCCTTGGGGATGGCGCCCAACACGGGGATGCCCAGGGGGGCGATTGCATCTTCCACCAGGCGGCGGTGGCGCGGGCTGCCCACGCGGTTCAGCACCACACCGGCGATCCGCACGGCGGGGTCATGCGTGGCGAAGCCGCGCAGCACGGCGGCGGCGGTCTGCGCCTGGCCGCCCACATCCAGCACCAGCAGGACTGGCAGGCCATGCCGCGCGCAAAGATCAGCCGCCGAGCCGCGCTGGCCCCCTGGCCCGGGAATGCCGTCGAACAGGCCCATGGCGCCTTCGGCCAGCAGCAATTTGGCGCTGCTCGCGGCCTCGGCCAGCAAGGCGTCGCGCAGGGGGGCGGGCATGGCCCAACTGTCCAGGTTCAGCCCTGGCCGTTGGGTGGCGGCGGCATGGAAGGCCGTGTCAATGTAGTCGGGGCCGATCTTGGCGGCGCGCACCGCCACACCGCGCGCCGCCAGCGCCGCCAGCAGCCCCAGCGTCACCGTGGTCTTGCCCGCGCCCGAGCGCGGGGCAGCGATGATCAATCCGCGCATGGGGGTCACGCCAGCAGCCGCCCGGGATGGGCCAGCAGGCGCTCCCGCACGGCCACGATGCCGCCAATGCCGATGATGGCGGGCGATGGAATCTCCATGGCCGCCAGCGCGCCCAATTGCGTGATGATCACCGATTGGTCCGGCGTGGTTGCCCCCACCACCACGGCGGCGGGCGTCTCGGGCGGCATGCCGCCGGACAGGAGTGCCGCCACGATCGAGGGCAGCGTCCGCGTCGCCATGTAGAGCAAAATGGGTTGCCCGGTGCGGGCCAGCGCTGCCCAATCCGGCGCGCTGCACGTGTCAGCCGCATGGCCGGTGGCGAGAATGACCGCCTGGTTGGTCTCACGCATCGTGGCCGGGATGCTGGCGGCCGTCATGGCGGCCAGGCCCGATGTCAGCCCTGGCAGCACGCGGAAGGCCACGCCGGCCTCGGCCAGGGCCACCGCTTCCTCGCCACCTCGGCCAAAGATAAAGGGGTCGCCCCCCTTCAGGCGCAGCACGCGCCGCCCGGCCCGTGCCTCGGCCACCAGCCGCGCCGTGATGTCCTGTTGGCGTGCGGAGGGGCGGCCGCCGCGCTTGCCGACGAAAACCAGCTCCGCCTCGCGCCGCGCCAGGGCCAGGACCTCGGCTTCGATCAGCGCGTCATGGATGATGACATCGGCCTGGCCCAGGGCGCCCAGCACTTCGAGGGTGAGCATCCCGGGGTCGCCGGGGCCGGCGCCGGCCAGCCAGACTTCGCCGGGCCGCATGGCGCGGCCCCGGGCCAGCAGGGCGGCGATGGCGTGCGCGTTCATGCCCATGGCGCGACGCGCCGCATGACGCTACCGAGGGGCGCATGGATGAAGGCAAGAAGCTGCGCCGGGGCTGGACCACGGGCGCCTGCGCGACCGCGGCGGCCAAGGCCGGCTATGCCGCGTTGCTGCATGGGGAATTTCCTGATCCTGTGACAATCCACCTGCCGGGCGGTGAGACCCCGGCCTTCGCCCTTGCCCACACCGAACTCAGGCCGGGCGCCGCCACGGCCGCGGTGGTGAAGGATGCCGGGGATGACCCGGATGTGACGCATGGCGCGCTGGTCTCGGTCACGCTGCGCCTGCTGCCCCCGGGGGCCGGCTTGCGCTTCGCCGCCGGGCCGGGCGTGGGCATGGTGACGCGCCCTGGCCTGCCCATCCCGCCCGGCGAGCCCGCCATCAACCCGGGCCCACGCGCCATGATCCGCGCCGCCCTGGCCGAACTGGGCCCCGAGCCCGATGCGGAGGTGGAAATCTCCATCGCCGATGGCGAAAAGCTGGCTCAGCGCACGCTGAATGGCCGGCTGGGCATTGTGGGTGGCTTGAGCGTGCTGGGCACGACAGGCATCGTCATCCCCTATTCCTGCGCCGCCTGGATTGATTCCATTCATCGCGGCGTGGATGTGGCGCGCGCCATGGGCATCGGCCATGTGGCGGGCAGCACCGGCTCCGCCTCGGAGGCGGCGGTGCAGGCGCTGCATGGGCTGCCCGATGTGGCCCTGATCGAGATGGGCGATTTCGTCGGCGGCATGCTGAAATACCTCCGCCGCCATCCGGTGCCGCGCGTGAGCGTGGCCGGCGGTGTCGCCAAGATGACCAAGCTGGCCCAGGGCCGGCTGGACCTGCACTCCAAGCGCGGCGAGGCGGATCTTGCGGCCCTGGCCGCCCTGCTGCCAGATGCGGGGCTGGCCGCGCGCATCGCGGCGGCGAACACCGTGGCCGAAGCCTTCCAGATCGCCGAGGCGGCGGGCCACCCACTGGGCCACGCCATCGCCGCCCGTGCCTGGATGGTGGCCGCCGAAGCGCTGGCCGGCGATGCGCCTGGCGAGCTGGAAATCTGCGTCTTTGACCGCAATGGCCGCCTGGTGGGGCGGACCAATTTCGCGCCACTGCCTCACAGACCCTCCCTCCCACGAAACCGCCGCTGATAATCCGGCGCATAGAGCGCGCTTTCGCGAAACCCTTCCGGCGCCAGGGCCGGCCCCACCAGGATCAGTGCCGTGCGCTCCACCCCCGCCGCCGCCACCAGGGGCGCGATGCTGGCCAGAGTGCCGCGAAACACCTGCTCATCGGGCCAGGTGGCGCGCACCACCACGGCGGCCGGGCAATCCGCGCAGTAGAAGGGCGTCAATTCCTCCACGATCCGCGCCAGTTGCGGCACCGCCAGATGGATGGCCAGCGTGGCGCGCGTGGCCGCGAAGGCTGCCAGTGTCTCGGTCTCGGGCATGGGCGAGGCGCGGCCTGGCATGCGCGTCAGCACGAGGGATTGCGCCAGCGCCGGCACCGTCAACTCGCGGCCCAGCACGGCGGCGGCAGCAGCAAAGGCCGGTACGCCGGGAGTGAGTGTGACGGGGATGCCGCGTGCCTCCAGCCGCCGCTTCTGCTCGGCGATGGCGGAATAGATCGAGAGATCGCCCGAATGCAGCCGCGCCACATCCTGCCCGCCTTCATGGGCGGCGACGCAGGCGGCCTCGATTTCGTCCAGGCTCATCGGTGCGGTGTCGATCAGCGTGGCGCCGGGCGGGCAGTGCACCAGCATCTCGCGCGGGATGATCGAGCCCGCGTAGAGGCAGACCGGGCAGCGGGCCAGGATGTCCCGCCCGCGCAAGGTCAGCAGATCCGCCGCACCCGGCCCGGCGCCGATGAAATGCACCGTCATGGCTGGGCCTCCGCCAGGGCACAGGTGACGGCGCGCGCCAGTGCCACGCGGGGCCCCAGCAAACGGGCACCCGGCCCCGCCGCGGCCAGGGCCGCCGCTTCGGCCAGTGAGGGCAGGCCCGTCTCGGCCAGGACCCGCGCGGAATGGCTGAGGCAGCCCGGCGCGGCCGCCCGCAGCGCGGCATCCGGTACGGCCTCCAGCACCAGGCCGAGCGTGACCGCTGCCGCGCGCAGCCCCGGCTCATTGGCCTTCGCTGCGCTGGTGGCCAGCCGCGCCAACCCCTCCGGCCCGCGGCCCGCGCGTTCGAGCACGAGCGCGATGCTCGCCGTCACATCCTCAACCCGCGCCCCGCGCCGGCAACCCAGCCCTGCGATCAACATGGCTTGCGCCAGACCCATTGCGTGACGGGCATGGCCGGGCGCCACCCCGTCATGCTGGCCACGGCCACCGCACGGGTGATGCCGATGCGTAAAAGCTCCCCGCCCAGCCGCGCGTGATGCGCCAGCAGCAGCGCCTCGGTCTCCAGCGTGATGGCATTGGCCACGAAGATGCCGCCGGGCTTCAGCGCGGCGAGCGTGGCCTCGAACACGCCAGGATCATTGGCGCCGCCGCCCAGGAAGATGGCATGGGGCGGGGGCAGCCCGGCCAGGGCGGCGGGTGCCTCGCCCTCCACGACGCGCAGACCCGGCACGCCCAAGGCTGTGGCATTGCGCGCCACCCGCGCCGCACGATCCGCCCGTCCCTCGATGCCGATGGCGCGGCAGGTGGGGTGCGCCAGCATCCACTCGATGCCGATGGAGCCTGCCCCGGCCCCCACATCCCACAGCAGAGCGCCAGGATAGGGTTGCAGCGCGGAGAGGGTGATGGCGCGCACCTCACGCTTGGTGAGCTGGCCGTCATGCTCGAACATCGCATCCGGCAGGCCGGGCGCACGCGGCAGCAGGCGCGTGCCAGAGGCGGCCATGACTTCAACGGCCAGCATGTTCAGCGGATGGATCGGCGCCATGTCGAACCCCGCCGCGAGGGCCACGCGGATGCGCTCCTCCGGGCCGCCCAGCGCCTCCAGCAGCGTCACCCGGCTGGCGCCGAAGCCATCGGCGGCCAGCAGGGCGGCGATGAGGGGCGGTTGCGCTGCGTCACTCGTCAGCAGGAGCAGCCGGGCGCCTGGGTGCAGATGCGGGCGCAGCAGCGCCACATCCCGCGCCAACAGCGAGAGGGTGGTGACTTCCGCCAGCGGCCAGCTCAATCGCACGGCGGCGAGGCTTGCGGCGGAAGCCTGGGGGAAGACCACCACCTCACCGGGCGGGATTTCCCGCAACAGGGTAGCCCCCACGCCGTGCCACATGGGATCGCCCGAGGCCAGCACCGCCACCTTTTGCCCACGCAGCGCCAGTACCGGCGCCACGCTGAAGGGCGAGGGCCAGGCCATCGCCGCCCCGGTGATGCCAGAAGCCGCCAGGCGCAAATGCCGCGCGCCGCCAAACACATGGCCCGCCGTGGCCAGAGCCCTACGCGCGGCCTCGTTCAACCCGGCCAGCCCATCCTCCTGCAGGCCGATGATGGACAACCACGGCCCATCGCGCGAAGCGTCATGCATGGCACATCATATCCTGCTGCTGGGCGGCACCACCGAGGCCCGCGCCCTGGCCGAACACCTGGCCCTGCGCGCGGGGATCAGGGTCACGCTCTCGCTGGCCGGGCGCACCCTGAACCCAGCCGCCTTGCCGGTGCCGGTCCGCAGTGGCGGCTTCGGTGGCGCGGAAGGGCTGGAAGCCTATCTGCGGGAGCACCGTATCGCCGCCCTGCTGGACGCGACCCACCCCTATGCCGCGCGGATTTCGGCCAATGCGTGCTTTGCCGCGGCCCGAGCCGGCGTGCCGATCCTGGCGCTCAGCCGCCCCGCCTGGGTGCCGCAAGCCGGCGATGATTGGCGCGCGGTGGCTGATCTTGCGGAAGCCTGCCTCGCCCTGGGCGAAGCCCCGCGCCGGGTGTTTTTGGCACTTGGCCGGCAAGAGGTGGCGGGCTTCGCCGCTGCCCCCCAGCACCGCTACCTGATCCGCAGCGTGGACCCCATCATCCCCGCCCCCGCCATGCCGCATGTCACCTGCCTGACCGCGCGCGGCCCCTTCACCCTGGCCGATGAGGAAGCGCTGCTGGACGCGCACGCCATTCAGGCGATCATCTGCAAGAACAGCGGCGGCACGGCCAGCTTTGCCAAGCTGGTGGCCGCGCGCGCCCGCCGCCTGCCGGTCTTCATGCTGGCCCGCCCGCCCAGGCCCGAGGCGCCGCAGGTGACGACGGTTCAGGCGGCGCTCAACTGGCTGGATCATGCGCTGAGCCGCCGCGAGGTATAGGCCAGCGGCGCCAGGCCGGGCCGTGCAATGATGCGCGTCTGGCGCGTGCCGATGATGATGCAGCTCGACATGCTGGCCGGCTGTAATGCGGCCTCGGCCAAGGGCACAATCACCACCTGCTCCGCTGTTCGAGCCACGGCATGGCCGAAGATGACCGGCACCTCGGGCGGCAAATGCTGCGCGAGGCACGCGAAGGCCGCCGCCAATTGCCAGGGCCGCGCCCGGCTGATCGGGTTGTAGAGGGCCACGGCAAAGCCCGCCCCCGCCGCCGCCGCCAGGCGCTGCTCCACCACCGGCCAGGGCTTGAGGTTGTCGGAGAGCGAGATCGCGCAGAAATCATGCCCGAGAGGCGCGCCCGCCCGCGCCGCCAGCGCCAGCATGGCCGTGATGCCGGGATGGATGGTCAACGCCACCGCGCGCCAGGCGGGCGGGCCAGCCTCGATCGCCTCGCACACCGCGGCCGCCATGGCGAAGACGCCGGGATCACCCCCCGTCACCATCGCCACCCGCGCGCCAGCGGCGGCGGCGTCCAGCGCTGCGGCGGCGCGGGCCATTTCCTCCCGATTATCGGTGGGGTGGCGCGACTGGCCTGGGTGGTCGGGTACCCGCGCCAGATAGGGGCCATAGCCATACAGGGCGGTGGCGGCGGCCAGCGCCTCGGTCGCGGCTGGCGTGATCAACGCGGCATCGCCGGGGCCGATGCCCACCACATCCAACCGACCGGTCATCGCGCCCATCCCGGCACCAGCACCAGCGCGAAATAGGGCGCGGGGGAGGCATCGCGCTCGGCCAGGCGCAGCACGCGCTGCATGGGGGTTCCCACGCGCTCGGCATAGAGCGCCTGATCCAGCCGGCCGGCACGGGCCAGCGCCGCGCGGATATGCGGCAGGTTGCGGCCCAGCTTCATGATGACCGCGGCCTCGGTATTGGCCAGCCTTTTGACCAGCGTGTCCTCATCCAGTGTGCCTTGCAGCACGGTCAGCACATCATCGCCCTGCGCGATGGGCAGGCCAGCCAGCGCCCAGGCGCCGGACATGGCGGTGATGCCGGGCACCACCTCGGTCGGGAAGCGATGCGCCAGCCGGATATGGAGGTGCATGTAGGAGCCATAGAACAGCGCATCCCCTTCACTCGCCACCGCCACATCGCGCCCAGCCACCAGATGCGCCGCGATATCGGCGGCGGCTTCGTCATGGAAGGCGTCCAGGGCCGCGCGATAGGCTGGGTCCGTGCGCGGAATCTCGGTGGTGACGGGATAGAGCAGCGGCAATTCCACCACGCCGGGCCGCAGCCTGTCCGCGATGATGGCGCGCGCATTGCTCGGGCTGCCGCGCTTGGCGAAATAGGCGATGACCGGCACGGAATCGAGCAGCCGCGCCGCCTTCAGCGTCAGCAATTCCGGGTCTCCGGGGCCAAGGCCCAGGCCGTAGAGGCGACCGGTTGTGGCGGTCACAGCCCGGACCTCGCCAGGGCATTGACCGCGGCTGCCGTCATGGCGCTGCCGCCCATCCGCCCGCGCACCACGGCCCAGGGGATGCCCAGCGGCGCTGCCATCAGCGCTTCCTTGGATTCGACGGCGCCCACAAAGCCCACCGGCATGCCGATGATGGCGGCCGGGCGCGGCCCCCCCGCCTCCAGCATCTCCAGCAGATGAAACAGCGCGGTCGGCGCATTGCCGATGGCCACCACCGCGCCGGCCAGATGCGCCTCCCACAATGACATCGCGGCAACCGATCGCGTATTGCCGATACGCGCTGCGATCTCGGGCACGCGCGGGTCGCGCAGGGTGCAGATCACCTGGTTGTTGGCCGGCAGCCGCGCATGGGTGACGCCGCGCGCCACCATCTCGGCATCACAGAGAATGGGCGCGCCGGCCTGCAAGGCGGCCCGCCCGGCCTCTGCAAAGCTCGGTGCGAAGACGAAATGCGCCGCGGCCTCGACCAGCCCGCAGGCATGGATCATCCGGACCGCGATATCTTCCTCAGCTGGGGTGAAGCGCGCGAGGTCCGCCTCGGCGCGGATGATGGCGAAGGAGCGCGTGTAAATCGCGGCACCATCACGGATATAGTCATGCATGCGCGGCAAACTCCCGCGCCAGCACGGCGCGCAAATCCGGGGTGTGGAGGACTTCGCTCACCGTGTCCCCCGCCCGCCCGCGCCGGATCAAGCCCAGGCCTTCGGGCGTGCCGACCAGGGTGCGGGTGGCTGGGCGTGGATGCGCGCAGCCCTTGGCGCAGCCCGAGACATGCAAAAAGGCCCCCGGCGGCACGAGGGGCGCCAGCGCAACAGCCAGCGCCCGGGTATCGAGCAGCGCCGAGGCGCAGGCGGGCGCGCCGGAACAGGCGGCGACGCGGCGGCGTGGGTCATTCGCGTCGGTGATAAAGCCCAGCTCCGCCGCGCGCTGGCGCAGCCCTTCCGGGTCCGGCGCGCCGATGGCCAGCAGCACGCGGCCCGGCGCGCCTCGCAACGCCCGTGCCCCGCTGGCCTCGGCAAAGGCGATCAAGGCGGGCGCTTCGAGCCTGCCAAAGGGCAGGCCGACACCCAACGCCGTGCCATCGCGCAGCTTGTGCAGGCCAATCGCTTCAGGTGCCGCAACGGGCGGCGGGAGGGCGGTTGGCCTTAGGCCGCGTGTGGCTTGAGCGCGGGCTTCGGGCGAAGCTTGGCGCGAGGTGTTGCGGGCCATATCGGCCAGCAGGTGCAGGGCGGCGGCCAGCGCGGCCTCCGCATCGCCCTGGCCCAGCCAATCCGCGCCGCAGCCGAGCCGCCAGCCATCGGCCACAGCGACCAGCCGCAGATCAGCGGTTTCGGCCGCCAGATGCAGTGCGCCGCCGCCATCCACGAGCACGGTGGTTTTGGGCGGCAAGCCGGTAGGGGCCGCGGCCGCGAGGCGCGCGGCCAGCGGGCGTGGGTCCGCCATTTCGGCAGGGTCTTCGCCGGCCAAAGGCGAGGTCATGACCAGCGCGCCCTGCGGCCATTCGGCCGGCACCAGCGCTGCGGCCAAGGGCAGGCTGGCGGCGGTCAGGCCGCGCAACTGCACGCTGCCCCTTGCGGTGATGTCCAGCAGCCCATTGCCGGCTTGCTGCGCCGCGTGGGCCAGCGCCACCCAGGCGGCGGGCGGCATGGTGGCGGGCGGCAGCCGGGCAAGCAGCCCATCGCCGGTTTCCATGGGCGCTTCCAGGCTGGGGCAGGCGCCGCGGCGCATCAGGCGGGCTCCATCAGCAAAGCCAGTTCGACCGCCGTCGCATTGCCACGCGGGTGCCAAATGCCCCGGCGGAGTGCCGCGCCAAAACGCAGCGCAATGGCGCGCGCCGCGGCCGGGTTTTCCCGGCGCAGGAAGTCTCGCACGGTCGGGTCCTGGACATAGGCGGCATGAACGCGGTCCAGCAGGGCACTGTCCACGGCGTTGGTGGTTTCAGCAAAGGCCACCAAGCGGTCCACCGTCTCGGCCAATTCGGAGGCACCGCGTGGGCCGTGGCGCATCTGGCCTGCAATGAAGCGCGGATCCACCGCCCGGCCCATCACCAACCGGCGCAGGGCAGCGTCCAGCGTGCGGGCGCGGGGGCGGGCGGGGTCGGTCGTGTCCAGCGTGATGAGGCTGGGCGTGGCGCCGAGCAGGGCCGCCGCCGAAGCAAAGCCGCCCAGGTGGGCTGCATCGGCACCGCCTTGCAGCAAATCCCGCCCCGGATCATCGCCCGGATGCAGCAGTGCGTCCGCCCCAGCCACGCGCGCGGCAAAGCCCTCGGCATCCGGGGTGGCCTCGGCAGAGGCGCCGCCATAGCGGTGCGAGGCGCCGGCCAGATAGGCGCGGCCAAGTTCCTCGCGCGCGGTCCAGTCGCCCTGCGCCAGCGCGTCCTCCACACCCGCGCCATAAGCGCCGGGCGGCGCGCCGTACACCCGGGCGAGGGATTGCCCGGCCAGCCGCGCCTCGGCGAGGGGGTTTTCTTCGGCACTTTCATCGCGTGCGGCGACGGCACGGCTGGCGGCATCAAGCAAGGCTATTTGCGCGGGAAACAAATCACGAAACAGGCCGGAGATGCGCCAGGTCACGTCCACGCGGGCGCGGCCCAGGACGGCGGGCGGCTGAACCTCGATGCCGGTGACGCGGCCGGTGCTGGCATCCCAGACCGGCACACAGCCCAGCAGCGCCAGCCCCTGCGCGATCTCCTCGCCGCCTGTGCGCAACGTGGCGCTGCCCCAAAGGTCCAGCACCAGGCGGCGCGGTGCCTCGCCATGCTCCTGCGCGCAAAGCCGCAGCGCTTCGGCGGCGGCGAGACGGCCGAGTTCCATGGCGGTGGGCGTGGGCAGGCCGCGCGGGTCTGTGGCCGTCAGGTTGCGGCCGGTGGGCATCACGTCGCGCCGGCCACGCGTGGGCGCGCCGGCCGGGCCGGGGGGCACGTGGCGGGCGTCCAGCGCCGCGAGCAGGCCCGCGCGTTCCGCCACGGCGCAGGCGGCGCGCTCGGGGGCGGCATCGGGGGCCGCGCGGCCATAGATGTGCTGGCCATCCTGGATGGCGAGTTCCTTCACATCGCACATCCAGGCATCCAGCGCGCGCAGCCGGTCCTCCAGATCGGGCGGCAGGGCTGGCAGGCTGGGCACTGCCTCGGCGGCTTGCTGGATGAGCTGCGCCAGACGCTCCCGCCGGCGGCGATCCATGCCATCGGCGGCGGCGAATTCATCCAGCAGACGGTCCAGGTCGTGCAGTTCGGGCGCGAGGCCGGGCGTGGTCAAGGGTGGCGGCAAATGCCCGAGGGTGACGGCCGCCACGCGGCGCTTGGCCTGCGCGGCCTCACCCGGATTGCTGACCAGGAAGGGGTAGACCACCGGCAGCGCGCCCAGCACCTGTTCGGGGAAGCATTCGGCAGTGAGTGCGACCGCCTTGCCGGGCAGCCATTCCAGCGTGCCATGGGCGCCCATATGCACCACGGCGTGCACATCGCGGGCATGGCGCAACCAGAGGCCAAAGGCGCGCAGCGCGTGGCGCGGTGGCAAGGCGGGGTCGTGATAGGTCGCGCGGCGCTCATGCGCGCGGCCCCGATCGGGCGCCACGGCGATCAGGATATTGCCGCAGGTGATGGTGCGGAACTGGAAGGCGCCATCCGCGACGTCGGGGTCGTCCGAGGGCTCGCCCCAGGCCGCATCTGCCGGGGCGTTGTAGGCCGCCACGGGCCAGCCAGAGGTGGGTGTGGCCAGGGCGTCGAGCAGCGCGCGGGGCGTGGCGGGCGCCTCGCCCAGGCTGTAGCCGGCAGCGCGCAGATCATCGAGCAGCGCCAGCACGCTGGCCGGCACATCCAGCCCCACGGCATAGCCGGTGCGCCCCCCGGCACCGGGATAGTCGGGCAGCAGGATCGCCAGGCGGCGTTGTGCGGGCGGCGTGGCACGGAGCCGCAGCAGCGCCATCACCCGCGCGGCCATCTGCGCCACCCGATCCGGCTCGGCGCGGTTCACCTGGCGGGCGAAGCCCAGCTCGGCATGGACGGGCGCCGCATCCTTGAAGCCGATGGCGCCGCCCAGCACGCGGCCATCCAACTCCGGCAGCACCACATGCATGGCCAGGTCGGCCGCCCCCAGCCCGCGCGGCCCATTGGCCCACGCCGTGCGGGAGGTGGTGGCGATCACCGCCTGCAACACCGGCACGCCGCAAGCCGCCAGCACCGGCTGCTCCTGCCCTTCGGCGAAGGCGGTGCAGGCGATGATGAGCGCGGGGTTCAGTCGGGGGAGTTCCGCCCGCAGGAAAGCGACGGAGGATGGCTCCTTCAAGCTTGCCACGAAGATCGGCACGGCGCGGGCACCCTGGGCATCGAGCGCCTCGGCCAGGGCGGCGACGGGGGCTGCGTCCTCGGCTAGGCGCATCGAGCGGTAGAAGATGATGGGGACCACGGGGCGCGCTTCATCCGCGCCGGGTGGGGTGCCCCAGAACCCGGCCAGGGGCAGGGTTTCGGCTGGTTGCAATTCCAGCATGGCGCCAGCATGGCGGGCCATGCGGCGCAGCACGCCAGCCAGATGCGCCACGCCGCCGGCCCGGAAACCCTCCAGCAGCGCCGCACATTCCTCGGGCGGCAGGGTGGAGAGGGACGGCAGGCGCGGGTCTGCACGATCCTCGCCCGGCAGCACGGCCAGCGCGATGCCGCGCGCGCGGCAGAATTCCGGGAGTTGTTCGGCGCCATAGCGCCACCAATCCAAGCCCCCCAGCAGGCGCAGCACGATGATCCGCGCCCCCACTGCCGTGCGGTCCAGCCAAAGATCCACCGACATGGGGTGGCGCAATTCGCGCAGCGGCACCAGGCGCAGCGCGGGCAGCACAGCCCGCCCGGCTTCCCAGGCGGCGGCGAGGCCCGCCAGGTCACTGTCCGTGAAGCTGAGCACCGCCATGGGCGCGGGCGGTTGGCGGAGGTCCACAGGCTCCGTCAATTCGTCCAGCGTCGCGGTGGTGGTGTTCAGCAGGTGCATGGCGTCAGGCTGCCCCAGGGGAGCCCAGTGCGTCCGCCACGGCCGCCGCGTCAAACCCGTGCAGGCCGAGCACCACGAGATGCCCGCTGCGGGCCTCACCCGGCGCCCAGGGGCGGTCGAAATGATGGCCGACGCGCGCCCCCACCGCCTGCACCAGAAGGCGCATCGGCTTGCCGGATACGGCGGCAAAGCCCTTGGCGCGCAGCACGCCCGGCACCGCGCAGGCGGCGGCGATGCGGGCCGCCAGGACCGTGGCGTCCGTCACCTCGGGCAGGGGCAGCACGATGGAGGCGAAATCCTTGTGGTCGTGGTCTTCCTCATTGTCGTGATGGGTGCGGCGGGCTTCGATATCGGCTTCGGTGGCGAGGCCGAGGCCCAGCAGCAAAGCGGGCGCCACCCGGCCATCGCGCGCTTCCAGCACGCCGATCGGGCGCGGCAAGGCGGCACCCAGGGCGGCGCGGGCGCGGGCCAGGGCATCGGCGTCCAGCAGATCGGCCTTGGTCAGCACGATCAGGTCGGCGCAGGCCACCTGGTCCTCAAACACCTCCTCCACCGGGTCGTCATGGTCCAGGGCAGGATCGGCGGCGCGCTGGGCGGCGAGTGCTGCTTCGTCATGCGCCACGCGGCCTTCGGCCAGGGCCGCGCCATCCACCACGGCCACCACGCCATCCACCGTGACGCGCCCCTTGATGGCGGGCCATAGGAAGGCCTGGACCAGCGGCTTGGGGAGCGCCAGGCCGGATGTTTCAATCAAGATGTGATCAGGCCGCGGCACGCGGGCCAGCAGCGCATCCAGCGTGGGCACGAAATCATCGGCCACGGTGCAGCAGATGCAGCCATTGGCGAGTTCGACGATATCCGCATCGGCGCAGGCCTCATCGCCGCAGCCGCGCAGGATTTCCGCATCCATGCCGATATCGCCGAATTCATTCACGATCACGGCCAGGCGCCGGCCGCCAGGGTTGGCCAGCAAATGCCGGATCAGCGTGGTCTTTCCCGCGCCCAGAAAGCCCGTGACGATGGTGCAGGGCACCTTTTCCAGGCTGGTGCTCATGGGGTGGCCTCCTTGGGGATGAAATCGAAGGGTGGAATACGGGCGATCATGTTGCGCTTCAGCACCTCGGGCCGGCCCTTCCAGGGCATGGCGCCATCCTCCGAACCGCCCAGCAGGGAAGCGCCGATTTGCAGCGCCTCGGGCGTGCCATCCAGCTCCAGCCGGCCAAAGATGTAGCTCCAGCCGCCGGGGCGGACGATGGCGGCCGAGGGGCCGCGCGCGCAGTTGGACAGGCAATTGACGAATTGCACGCGGGCCTCGCCGCCATGGCCAGCGACAGCAGCGGCGAGTGCGGCACCGGCGCGCGGCGCATCCGGCGCATCGCCTTCACGCTTGCAGGTGGTGCAGACAAAGATCACGGTGTCGGGCGGCACGCTGAACCCCCTGCCCGGCGCGCATGGCGTGGGCAAACGGGGTGCGTGCAGCGCGCGCATGGCTGCGCCCGCCTGCCACAATGGCCCTGCCCCGAGGCACCCCGCCCGGCGCATCTTGTGTTCGCGGGCAGGTCTCCTGGCTCACGGATCAGCGCAGTGCATCGTCTTCCCGGGCCCCATCTTACCGATGGCTTCGCCCAGTGACATATGATGCCTGCTCACCGTTCACAGTTGCGGGGGCAGCTTCGGATTGGGGCCTCGCGGCCCGTTCCGAATTCCCTTTTCATCCCCATTCCTGGGGAACCTTCGAACGCGTGCATCAAGCGTTGTGACGCGGGTTGTGTCAATCACCGGCGCATCGGGCATAAGGGGATGGTGAACACATTGACACTGATTCTCGGGGGCGCGCGCTCCGGCAAGAGCCGGCGTGCCGAAGCGCTGGTGACGGCCCTGCCCCCACCCTGGACCTATATCGCCACCGCCGAGGCCTTCGATGCGGAAATGACCGCGCGCATCGCCGAGCACCGCGCCCGCCGCACCGCGGGCTGGCAAACGCTGGATGCGCCGCGGGACCTGCCCGCCGCCCTGGCCCTCGCCCGCGGGCCAATCCTGCTGGATTGCCTGACGCTATGGCTCTCCAACCTCATGCTGGCCGAGGCTGATTTGACCCAAGCCGGGGATGCGCTGGAAGCGGCACTCCGCGCCAGAACCAGCCCCATCATGCTGGTCTCCAATGAGGTGGGCAGCGGCATTGTCCCCGCAACGCCACTCGGGCGGCGATTTCGCGATGCGCAGGGCGTGCTGAACCAGCGCATGGCGGCCCTGGCCGATCATGTGGAACTCGTGGTGGCCGGCCTGCCGCTGCGTCTCAAATAGAGGGTGTGCGCGCCATGAGCGAAGACGAAGACGCCGCGCGCCACCGCGCGAAGATGGCCGCCCGCAAGGCGGTGCAGGATGCCGAGGTCGCGTCCAAGGCCATCGCCGAGAAGGGGCTGCTCATCGTCCATACCGGGCCCGGCAAGGGCAAATCCACCGCCGCTTTTGGCCTGGCGTTGCGCATGCTGGGCACGGGCGGGCGCGTGGGCGTGGTGCAATTCATCAAGGGCGCCTGGCAGACCGGCGAGCGCGCCGCGCTGACCCAATTCGGCGAGCGTGTGCGCTGGCATTCCATGGGCGAGGGCTTCACCTGGGAAACCCAGGACCGCACGCGCGACGTGGCGGCAGCGACCCGCGCCTGGGAGATGGCGCGGGCCATGCTGGCGGATCCCGGCCTCGATTTGCTGCTGCTGGATGAGCTGAACATCGCGCTGCGCTACGATTACCTGCCGCTGGACGACGTCCTGGCCGACCTCGCGGCGCGCCGCTCCATGCTGCATGTGGTCGTCACCGGGCGCAACGCGAAGCCCGCATTGATCGAGGCGGCCGACCTCGTCACCGAAATGGGCGCGGTGAAGCATCATTTCGCGGCGGGCGTGAAGGCGCAGAAGGGCATCGAATTCTGATGGCGCTCGCGCTCATGTTCCAGGGCACCGGCTCCGATGTCGGCAAGTCGCTGATCGTGGCGGGGCTGGCGCGCGCACTCACCCGGCGCGGGCTGCGCGTGCGCCCCTTCAAGCCGCAGAACATGAGCAACAACGCCGCCGTGACGGCCGATGGCGGCGAGATCGGCCGCGCGCAGGCCTTGCAGGCGCGCGCGGCAAGGGTGGCACCTTCGGTGCACATGAACCCCGTGCTGCTCAAGCCGCAAAGCCAGGTGGGGGCGCAGATCATCATCCAGGGGCGCGTCTTGGGCCAGGCGCGGGCGGCGGAATACCAGCGCATGAAGCCCGGCTTCATGGCCGCCGTGCTGGACAGCTTCGCCCGGATGCAGGGCGAGGCCGATATCGTCCTGGTCGAGGGGGCCGGCAGTGCGGCGGAGGTCAATCTGCGCGCCAATGACATCGCCAATATGGGCTTTGCCCGCGCGGCACATGTGCCCGTGGTGCTGATCGGCGACATTGATCGCGGCGGCGTGATCGCCTCCCTCGTCGGCACGCATGCGGTGCTGGATGCGGCCGATGCCGCCATGATCGGCGGCTTCATCGTCAACCGCTTCCGGGGCGACCCGAGCCTGTTTGCCGATGGCATGGCGATGATCGCGGCCCGCACCGGCTGGGTCGCATATGGTCTGGTGCCGCATCTGCCCGATGCGGCGAAACTGCCGGCCGAGGACGCGCTGGCACTGGACCATCCCCTCGCCCGCAAGCCCGGGGCCAAGCTGCGCGTGGCCGTGCCGGTGCTGCCCTCCATCGCCAATTTCGACGATCTCGACCCGCTGGTGGCGGAGCCCGAGGTCGAGGTCATCCGCATCCGCCCGGGCCAGGCGCTGCCGGGCGATGCGCAGCTGGTGATCCTGCCCGGCTCAAAATCCACCCTGGCGGATCTGGCGGCGCTGCGGGCGGCGGGGTTCGATGTGGATATCGCGGCCCATCTGCGGCGCGGCGGGCATGTGCTCGGGCTCTGCGGCGGCTATCAGATGTTGGGCCGCAGCCTGGCCGACCCGCAGGGCATTGAGGGGCCGCCGGGCACATCGCCGGGGCTTGGGCTGCTGGAGGTGGATACCATCCTCTCCGGCGAAAAGCGCCTGGTGCCGGTGCGTGGCCATAGCCATGAGGGGGCCGCCCTGGCCGGCTACGAGATGCATATGGGCCGCACCGATGGCCCCGGCCGTGCCCGCCCCTTCGCCACGCTGGCCGATGGCGCGGAGGGTGCCGTCTCACCCGATGGGCGCGTCAGCGGCACCTATATCCATGGCCTGTTTAGCGAGACGGCGCAGCGGGCCGCCTGGCTGGCGCGCTTCGCCGCCGGGGCACCGCGCCTGGATCACGAAGCGCAGGTCGAGGAAGCGCTGGACGCGCTGGCGGCGCATCTGGAAGCGCATCTGGACATGGACGCTTTGCTCAGCCTGGCAGCCCGAGCAGGATCAACACCAGCAGGGCAATGAGCAGCGCATCGGCGGTGCGGTAGAGCCGCAAGGCGGCGCGGATATCGGCGGCATGGGCCGCGCGCCTTCCATCGCCCATCAGCGCATCCTGCACCAGCACGCCGCCATATTGGCGCGGGCCGGCCAAGGCGAGACCCAGCGCACCGGCCATAGCTGCCTCCGGCCAGCCGGCATTGGGCGAGCGGTGCTGCTTGGCATCGCGCAGCAACGCCCGCCAGGCGGCGCGCGCATCCATCCCCGGCAGCAAGGCGGCGGCGGCGATGATGGCCAGGCCCGACAAGCGTGAAGCCGGCAGGTTGATCACATCATCGCACCGCGCCGAGGCCCAGCCAAAGGCCTCATGCCGTGGCGTGCGATGGCCGATCATGCTGTCGGCCGTGTTCACCGCCTTGTAGATGGCCGCCCCCGGCAGGCCGCCCACCGCCATCCAGAAGGCCGGGGCCACCACGCCATCGGAAAAATTCTCGGCGAGGCTCTCGATCGCGGCGCGGGCCACGCCGGCCTCATCCAGCGAGGACGGATCGCGGCCCACGATGTGGGAGACGGCCTCGCGCCCCGCTTCCAGCCCGCGCTGTTCCAGGGCAGCGGCGACGCGCGCCACATGAACATGCAGGCTGCGCTGCGCCAGCAGGCTGCTGGCCAGCAGCGCCACCGCCCAGATCCCGAAGGGCAGCGCGAGCAGCGTGGCTTGCAGCGCGAACCCCACACCGCCGGCAACACCCACCAGCACCAGCAGCGCCAGCACGCCCGCGGCGCGGCGGGTGGCGAAGCGGCGTTCGGCCCGGTTCCAGCCGCGGTCCATCGCTGCAATCAAGCGCCCGATCCAGATGACCGGATGCCCGATGCGATTCACCAGGCGCTGCGGATAGCCAAGCGCCGCCTCCAGCAGCAGCGCGAGCAGAACGAGGCTGATCACGGCAGTGCGGCGGCCAGCCGCGCGAACCCCGCCTCATCCGCGGGCAGGCCGATGCGCAGGCGCTCTGGCCAATGCGGGAATTCCCGCACCAGGATGCCGGCGCGGCCCAGGCGCGCATGGGTCCCGCGCGGCGCCTGGACCAGACGAAACAGCGGCGTGCCGCCCAGCACCACCAGCCCCTTGGCCGCCAGCACGCCATCCAGCCGCGCGGCCGATTGGCGCAACGCCGCGCGCTGACCCTCAGCCCAGGCGTCATCGGCCAGGGCAGCCCGCCCGGCCGCAAGCGCTGCCCCCGTGACAGCCCAGGGGCCCAGCAAGGCCTCCAGCCGTTCGGCCATGGCATCGGCCATCACGGCGAAGCCCAGCCGCACCCCGGCCAGCCCGTGGAACTTGCCGAAGGAGCGCAGCACCACGACAGCCCCCCCCGGCACCAACCCGACGGCGCTGGGCATTTCGGGCGTGGCATCGTGGAAGGCCTCATCCACGATCAACAGGCCGCCGGCGGCCCTCTGCGCCGCCGCCAGCGCCTGCAGCGTGGGCGCATCCAGCACCCGCCCCGTTGGGTTGTCGGGGTTCACCACCGTGACCAGCGTGGCGGGGGTGAGGGCATCGAGCGTCTCCACCTCCCGCGTGTCATGGCCCATGAGGGCGGCGGCGCGGGCGTGTTCGGCATAGGTCGGCCCCAGGATGCGCGCGGCCCCGGGCGGGCGCAGGGCGGCGATCATCGGCAGCAGGATCTGCGTCCCTGGTGCGGCCACAACCCTGGCCCCCGGGGGCACGCCGTAGCGCCCTGCCGCGAGGCGGCACAGCGCGGCGTGGGAATCGGGCTCCGGCAGGCGGGTGAAGCTCTCGGGCGGCAGCGGCGGCATGGGATAGCTGCGCGGGGCAATGCCGGTTGAGAGGTCCAGGAAGGGTCGAGGCGCTTCCGGGAAACGCTGGGACGCAGCCCAGAGATTGCCGCCATGGGCCAAGGCGGAGATGGGGTTGGTCAGGTGCATGGGGTCGGGACCATCCTGCGCCCGGCGCCCAAGGGCAAGTGGCTTGCGGCGCTGAATGTTATGTTATAACAATTCAACATGACAGATGCGACAACCCTGCTGATCTGCACCCGCTGCCGGGCAGCCGGCGCGGATCCGGATGCCCCCCGTGCCGGCGAGGCCTTGCTGCACGCGCTTGCCGCGGCCGACCTGCCCGCCGGGATCAGCGTCGCTGGCGTCGCCTGCATCTCGGCCTGCAAGCGGGGCTGCGCGGTGGCTTTGGTCAGCGAAGGCAAGGTCAGCTATGTCTTCGGCGATCTCGCGCCCGATGCGCCCTCCGCCGCTGATCTCATCACCGTGGCCCTCGCGCATCAGGCCTGCCCGATCGGCCACCTGCCCCGCGCGCAACGGCCGGAGCGTCTGCGGGCTGGAATCCTCTCGCGGATTCCGCCGCTGACATTGCGGCCGCCCGGTGTCCTCCCCGTCATCACCTGGCCGGCATGATGCTGGGCGCAGCCGCTTGCGTGTCCCGCGTGACGGTGGCTAGTCTGATCCCGCGTTGGTCCCGTGCGAACGGGCGAGAGAGGGAAGACCGTCCGTCGCTTCTGGCCCGGTGCCAGGGTGGTAAGTCGGTCGCTGCCCCAGCAACTGTCGGCGGAGAGCTGCCGGCCCGCGCCACGCCGCTTCTGCGGCATGGCACCACTGCGGGAGCAATCCCGTGGGAAGGCAGGGCCGGAGGCGTTGACCCGCGAGCCAGGAGACCTGCCCGCGCCACTGACGGCCTTGGCCGCGCTGCAACCCTGCGATCCGGGCTGGGTGCCTCGGGAACGGAGAGTGACCATGGCCGGATTCCCGCGCCCAGGATTGGTATCGTCGTTGCGGGATCGCTCGGACCGGTAACCCGCCGTGCTTGACGCCCCACCCGCCAGAACACCTCCCGTCTGGAGTGATCGCGCGGCGCGATTTTATGCCACCGCCCTCGACCACTCCGATTACGGGCAGGCCGTGGCGCGTGCCCTGGACGGTGACGCGCCCGGGAGCCTCCTGGATATCGGCGGCGGCGCCGGCCATCCGGTCGCGTCCTGGCTGCCCCCGGCGAGCGACTGGACGGCGCTTGAGCCCAACCGATACCTGCGCGCGCGCCTCGGCCGCCTGGGCCGGCGCGAACACCGTGCGCTGCGCGCGCACAGCGCGCCGTGGGAGGCGCTGCCAAGGCTCGGCCTGCCCCGGCATGATTGGGCCTGGGCCGCCAATATCGGCGCCACCCAGACCCAGCCCCTCGCCTTGCTGGAGGCGATGCGCGGCCTGGCACGCCGCCGGGTTCTCTGGCTGGTTCCGGCCCAGCGCGGCCCCCGCCGCTGGTGTCTCAGCGGTGCCTTGCCCGCGCATCTGCATGGCGAGAGTGAGAGCCCCGCCGTGGATCAGGTGCTGGCTGCGTTGGGCGAAGCCCACGCGCCCCAGCGCATCCTGACCGCCGCCTGGACCTTTCGTGCCCGGTTTGCGGATCTCGATGCCGCCGTGGCGCATTGTGCCATGCAACTGGCGCTGCCACCCGGCTCGGCCTGCCGCGCCGCCATTGCGGATTTCCTGGCGCTCACCGCCACCGCATTGCCATCGGGCGGCGTGGAGATCGCCGCCCCCAAGCTTTCCGCCATTCTGATCTGGGATCTGAACTGATGCGCCGCTCCCTCACCGCCCTCGCCCTGCTGTTGCCTGTCACGGCGCCCCAGGCGCAAACACCGGCCGAGCCGGTGGTGCGCTTCCCCAGCGCCGCGACGCTGGATGACGTGGTGGTGACCGCGACGCGACTTCCCACCCCGCGCTCGCAATTGGCCGGCACCGTGCAGGTCATTGACCAGGAGACGATCCGCCGCAGCGTCGCGCAGAACCTGACCGACCTGCTGGCCGAGAATGCGGTCGGCTTCTTCAGCACATGGACGCCAGGGCAGACCAGCCTGAACATCCGTGGCGGCGCCTCGGACGGCCAGGGGCGGGATTTCCGCAGCCAGGTGCTGGTGCTGATCAATGGCCGTCGCGCGGGCACGGCCAATCTCTCCAAGCTCAGCCCGGCCGAGGTCGAGCGCATCGAAATCGTGCGCGGCCCGGCCAGCGTGGTCTACGGCAGCGGCGCGCTGGGCGGCGTGATCAACCTGATCATGCGCGATGGCCGCAGCTCGCCCGGCGGTTTGGCGGAACTGGGCCTGGGCTCCTGGGGCCTGGCCGAGGGGCGCGCGCGCTATGGCACGCGCTTCACCGGCGGCGATGTCCAGGGCGGCGATTTCTACGCCGGCTTCTATGGCGGGCGGCGGGACAGCTACCGCGCCGGCGATGGCGGCGGCGCCCAACTCGGCACCGATTGGAATCGCCTGGGCGGCCTGGCCGCGCTGGGCATCGAGACACCGATCGGCCGCATCGGCACCTCGCTGCGCACCGATGGCATTTATGATGCGGGCTTCCGCGGCTCGGGCTGGAACACCACCAACCGCGAGGATCGCACGAACACCTCCGCCGATATCTTCCTCAATGGCGGCACCGCCGATGGCCGCTTCCGCTGGGATGCCCAGGCCTATGCGGTGCGCGATGTGGATGCCTTCCGCTGGCGCTCTCCCATCCAGCGCAGCGCGGCGGGCCTGCCGGTGCCCGGCACGGATCTCGACAACAACACCCGCACGCTCGACATCCTGGGGCTGCGGCTGCAACCCTCGATGCGCCTGTGGGAGGGCGCGGATCTCCTCGTCGGGCTGGACCTGGAGCGCTCGACGCTGCGCTCGACGCGCGAGCGGCGCGGGCTGCCCGGCAGCGGCATCACCACCCAGGTGGCGCCGATGGACAATGACCAGACCGACAGCAATGCCGGGCTTTACGCCGAGGTCTCGCAGCGGCTGTTCGACAATCAGGTGACGCTGCGCGGCGGCGTGCGGCAGACCTGGGGCAACACCGCCTTCGACCAGACCCCCAACCTGCCCTTGCAGCGCACCGGCAGCCAGAATTACGACGCCACCACCTGGTCCATCGGCGCGAGTTATCAGCCCATCTCCTTCCTGGCGCTGCGCGCCAATGCGGCGACCGGCTTCCGCGCCCCAACCGCGACCGAGCTGGCGGCCGATTTCACCGCGCTGGGTGGTGGCCGCACCTTCGGCAACCCCAACCTGAACCCCGAGCGCAGCCTGCAATACGAGGTGGGCGCCGCCGTCTTCCTGCCCGGTCTCCGCCTGGACCTCGCGCTGTTCCAGAACACCATCAGTGACCGCATCATCACCCGGCTGCGCCCAGGTGTCGCCAATACCAGCGATTGGAGCAACAATCCGGGCGATGTGGAAGTGCGCGGCGTGGAGTTCCAGCTGGATGGCGATGTCGGGCGCCTCTTTGGCATCACCAGCTTCAACTGGCGGGCCTATGCCAATGGCTCCTGGAATTTCGACATGCGCGACAACGGCGCATCGCCCACGGCGAATACCCGCAATGTGGAGCGCATGTACCGCTACCAGGCGACGATCGGCACGACAATCAGCCAGCCGCGCTGGGATGTGACGCTGCAAGGCGTGCTGCGCGGCCCGATGTACTACAACACCGAGGAAAACCTGCTCATCCCGCAGGCCGAGCCGAACCGCGAATTCATCCATCGCAAGGGCGCCTTCTGGGTCTGGAACCTGCGCGGCAGCTTCCAGCCACTGCCAGAGGGCGCGCCCAATATCCGGGTCTTCGGCGCGGTGAACAATCTGCTCGACAAGAACTACCACCCGATCTTCATTGCCACAGCGTCCGAGCCCTTCCTGGGCGATGCGCGCTTCGCCAATGGCGGGCGCGGCAATTCGGCGCCGGGGCGGGAGTTCATCGGCGGCTTGAGGTTCACCTTCTGACATGCCGCCACGGCGGCTCCTCCTGGCAACGCCCGCCCTGCTCTGGATGCAGCCGGCGCGGGCCGCATCCTGGCCGCGCCGGGTGGTGGATGGCCTGGGGCGGGACGTGACCCTTCGCGCGCCCCCCCGCCGCATCGTCGCCATCTTCGCGTCGAATGTGGAATTGCTGGCGGCCATTGGCGCGCTGGATGCCATTGTGGGCGTCGAAGACTTCACGCGTTTCCCGCCGCAGATCGCGGCCTTGCCCAAGGTGGGAGGACGGCTCGGCTTCTCGGCCGAAGCCATCGCCCGGCTGCAGCCGGACCTCGTGGTGATGACGCCCGCACGCAATGCCGCCCATGCCTTGACCGAGCCGATGGCCCGCATCGGCGTCCCCGTCCTGGTCATCACGCATCGGGATCTGCCGCAGGTGCTGGACAATCTGCGTCTGCTGGGCTTCGCCACCGGGCGCGAGGCCGCGGCCGAGACGCTGGTCGGCCGGCTGGAGGCCCGGCTGGCGGTGGTTGCGGCGCGGCTTGAAGGGCGGCCGCCGGTTTCAGTGTTTCTCGAGACCTCCTCGACCGGCCGCGGCGTGTTCGGCACCGTGCGCCCGGGGACCTATACCGCCGACGCTCTGGCCCTGGCTGGCGGGGCGAGTGTCTTTCCGCACCTTTCCTCGACCGGCCCGGCACAGGTCTCGGGCGAGGCCATCCTCCGCGCCGATCCAGCCTGGTACCTCATCGCCGGCCGCCCGGACCAGCTTGCCGAGGTGCCCAGGCGCACCGGCTTTCAGGGCCTTCAGGCGGTGCGGCAGAATCGGCTGCACCTGATTTCCCGCGCGCAGTTCCTCATCCCCGGGCCGCGCGTCGTGGATGGGGTGGAGAGCCTCGCGCGGCTGCTGCACGCCCAGGCCTTCGCGGCATGATCTGGCTGCTGCCCCCCTTGGGCCTGCTGGCGGGCTTGATGCTGGGCGCGGAGACGCTGTCACCCGGCGAAGCCTGGTCCGTGCTGCAGGACCCGTTGCAGCCCTTGGCGCAACTCATCTGGCAATGGCGCTTGCCGCGGGTGCTGGCGGCCGGCTGCGTGGGCGCGCTGCTGGCGCTGGGTGGGGCGGTGTTCCAGGGGGTGTTCCGCAATCCGCTGGCCGAGCCCTATCTGCTGGGCTCCGCCGGCGGGGCGGCGGTGGGCGCGACGGTGGCCCTGCTCGTGGCACTGCCCGTGCCGGGCAGCCTCGCCCTGCCCGTCCTGGCCTTTGCGGGCGCCTGGGGCGCCACTTGGCTGGTGCTGGCGCTGGCACGGCTGGCGGGGCCGGCCTCGATCGCGGCACTGCTGCTGGCGGGTGTCGCGGTGGCGGCCGTGCTGGGGGCGATGCGCTCCTTCCTCATGCTGGCGCTGTCCGATGAGACGGTCAGCCTGCAAGCCGTGCTCTCCTGGGCGCTGGGCGGGGTGCAGACGCCCGCCTGGCCGCAGCTTGCCTTGCTGGCGGGGCTGACGGCGGCGGGGCTGTCGCTCTGCCTGATGCTGGCGCGCGGGCTGGACCTCCTGGGGCTTGGCGAGGGCGTCGCTGAGTCGTTTGGCCTGCATGTCCGGCGCTTCGTCAGCCTGGCCGTGCTGGCGGGCGCCTTCGTCGTCGCGGTCAGCGTGGTCTGGGGGGGCCTGGTCGGGTTTGTGGGGCTGATGGCGCCACATCTCGCGCGCTGGCGCGTGGGCGCGCTGCACGCCCCGCTGCTGCCCCGCGCCGCGGCCATCGGCGCCGCGCTCGCCATGCTGTGCGACGGCGCGGCGCGGGCCGTGCTGCCGCCGGCCGAAATTCCACTCGGGCTCGTCACCGCGCTGATCGGCGCCCCCTTCTTCCTGCTGATCCTGGCACGCGAGGCGCGACGGCGATGAGCGGCGTAGCCCTGCGGGCCAGGGACGTGACCCGCCGTGTCGGGCCCAAGACACTGGTCGAGGCGGCCTCGCTGGCGCTCGTGCCCGGCGAGGTGCTCGGGATCATCGGCCCCAATGGCGCCGGAAAATCCACGCTGGTGCGGATGCTCGCGGGGCTGGAGCGGCCGGATGATGGCGAGATCACCCTGCTCGGCCGGCCGCTGATGCAATGGCCAGCGCGCGAAAGGGCGCGGCAACTGGGCTATCTTCCGCAGCACTTCACACCGCATTGGGATTACCGCGTCTCGGAGTTGCTTCGCCTTGGCCTGGATCGAACGCCAGAGGGCATGGCCGGACTTTCGGCTCTGGCAGCCCAGCACGGGCTGGAAGCCTTGCTGGAGCGCCGCTGGTCAAGCCTGTCGGGCGGCGAAAGGGGGCGGAGCCTGGCGGCCGCCGTGCTCGCCCCATCGCCCAGCGTGATCCTTGCGGATGAGCCGGCGGCCGCGCTGGATATTGGCCAGGCCGCCGCGCTCATGGCGCTGCTGAAGAGGCGCGCGGCTGGCGGTGCGGCTGTGGCTGTCGTGGTCCATGATCTGAATCTCGCCTTCCGATGGTGCGACCGCATCGCCGCGATGGGCGGCGGACGCATCCGCGGCACGGGCGTCCCATCCGCAATTTCCGCTCCGGGTTTGCTGGAGGAAGTCTTTGGCGTGGGCTTTGAGCGCCTTCAGGCGGCAGATGGCTCCGAGGTGGTGCTGGCCGTGCGTCAGCCACAGGGCTGACTTGGAAATCTCCGCCGGTAGGCCACAGGCCCCCTTTTCGCGCCGACGGCCGAGCGATGCGCCGTTACCGCAGAGCTGTCGTCCATGATCAGCCTTGGTGGGTCAGCGCAGGCAACGCGAGCAGCCGAGACACAGCAGGGTCCGAGCCCGCATTGGCTTCACCTCGGAGGAATAGCGATAAAGCGTTCTCGCGTATGCAACTGCCAGACCCTGGAAGGCTTCCCTTCCCCCGCCCGCGCATGGACGAATGGCGCAGCAAGTGAGACGTGTCTCGCCGGACCCAGAGAAGGTTGGATTCGGGTTCCTACCGCTGCTCCAGTATCTCCCCGCAGAAATCCAAGGCTTTCCGCCATATCGGCGCTGTAATCGACCCGGTCGCTTTCTGCTGACCGCACGGATTTTGCACTGAGCGCGGACAAGCCAAGATCCACATCGCCAGCCCATCAGGCCCTGACGGCTTCCGCCCGAAGGCCCGGACGCCGATGAGCGTAGCGCTCCACCATCCGCGCCGTGCCCCAGCCGCCATCATCGCGGAGGCGCAGCGGATCCCGATGCACTTCGCAGTGCCAGGATGCCCAGGTGTGCCGGGTGTCGTGCGGCGTGTGCTCCGGGGTGAACCGCTTCCCGCCTGACGGGTAGGTGACCATGCGCCCCGGCAGCACGGCGCGGTGACGCGCTCCACACCAGGCGGCCTTGAATTGGCCCCCGCCCGATTCGGCGTCCCGATACGGTCCACCGAGCGGGAGGATCTCACCCTTTGCGTTCAGGGACGGTAGCCGGGTGCGGAAAACTTTGCCCTCACGATGCGGCAGCAGAGAGAGTGCCGGCACCACAACGGGCGGCATCTCCACATGGTGGGCCATCGTGCCGTTGCGCCGCTTGGTAATCGTGAGGCGCACCAGCCGCGCTCCCAGATCCACATCGGCCCAGTCCACTTCAAGGGCTTCGGTGGCCCGACACCCGACGCCCAAAGCGAACACAAGCACGGCTTTCAGGTGCGGGGACGCTGCCCTCACAAGGGCGGTGGCTTGCTCCGGGAGCAGGCGTCCTCGTCCACTTCGGCCTTCAGTGCGGTCTTCAGCTTCGCGAAGGGGTCTTTGCCGCCCAGGAAGTAGGCATGGCGGACGAAGAAGCTGTCGCCGCCGTAGTCCGTGTCCACGAAACAGCAGGCCACGTCATCCTCGACGCGGCCGGAGGAGCGGACCTCACCCGTGGTGGGGTCGAAGATGTCCACGCCCTTCAGGCGCGCGACGCATTCGCCGTCGGCCTGATCGAGCGCGATATCTGGCTCGCCAAACACCACGAACAGGTTGCCGCCGCCGGCCTTGCAGGCTTCGGCGGCGCGCAGCTCCTGGCTCATGCGCGCCTTCAGCACCACCAGGCGGCCGAGGTTCATTGTGCTGTCGCCCACCTGCGGGTCGAAGGCGAAGCCGCAGACCACCATGCTGCCAGCCCAGTCGCGGCATTCGCGCGCGGCCTCGCGCACCAGGTGAGGCGAGAGGCTCTCCACCGTGAAGGGTCCGGGTTCCAATAGCCGCCCCATTTCAATCGGCGTGAGCAATTCCTTGTTAACCGGGACGCCTTACAGGCTCCTGAGCCTATCGCCGAAGGACGTCCCATGCCCCTCATCGCCGCAAACGGCCATGCACCCTCCAAGATCAATGGCCACATGGACGGAAAGGCGGCCAACTGGACGCCCAGCTCCGCCCCTCGCGCCCAGGCTGCTCGTCCCGTCGAGCCCAAGCGCCGCCAGCGCACCTTCGCCCGCCAGCAGAAGGCCGCCGAGCGCGTCGCGTCGGCTACCACCCAGGTCTCCTCCGGCATCGCCGAGGCCGCCGCCGCCTCGGAGCAGCTGCGCAAGGCGATGACCCAGATCGCCTCTGGCGCCGCCGAGGCCTCCTCCGCCGCCGAGCAATCGCAGCGCGCCGTCACCCGCATCGCCGAGAGCATCCGCCAGACGGCCGAGGCCGCCGGCCTCTCGCTCGGCAAGACCGAGGCCCTGCGGGATCTGCTGGGGGCCGTGAACAATCAGATCAGCGCCTCCGTCGCCGCCGTCGGCCATGCGGCCGAGCGCCAGGGCGCCTCGGTCGGCATGGTGGAGGAGCTGGACCGCCAGGCAGCCAATATCGGCGAGATCGTGAAGGCCGTGGCCCACATCGCCGACCAGACGAACCTTTTGGCGCTGAACGCCGCCATCGAGGCCGCCCGCGCCGGGCAGCACGGCAAGGGCTTCGCTGTGGTGGCCGATGAGGTGCGCACGCTCGCCGAGACCTCGGAGAAAAGCGCGCGCGACATTCAGGAGCTGGTCGGCCAGATCCAATCCGATGTGAAGGTGATCGCCGAGGGCATCAACACCTCCGCCACCGCCGCCCAGCAGGAGGTGGAGAATGGCCGCGCCGTGGCCACCCAGCTGGAGCGCGTCCGTGGCGACATGGCCGTGATCCTGACCGGCGCCACCGAGATCCGCGGCTCGGCCGAGGAAGCGCAGGCCGCCGCCGGCGAGGCGCAGAAGGGCTCCGAGACCATCTCGGCCGCCGCCCAGGAGCAGTCCGCCGCCTGCGAGGAGGCGGTGAAGACCGTGGAGCAGCAGACCACCGCGCTGGCCCAGAGCGAGGGGGCGGCGAGCGAGCTGTCCGAACTCTCGGATGACCTGAAGAACAGCACCGATATCGGCAAGAGCGCCGAGGAAGTGGCCTCCGCCGCCGAGGAACTCTCCGCTGCCGTTGAGGAAATCAACCGCGCGGCCGCCGAGATCATGACGGCGATCGAGCAGATCAACCGTGGCGCGCAGCAGCAATCTGCCGCCACGCAGCAATCCTCGGCGGCGCTGGCGCAGATCGAGCGCAGCGCCCAGGTCTCCAGCCAGCGCGCCGCCGTGGCGCTGGAGAAGGGCGAGGAGATGACGACGCGCCTGACCGAGAACGCCGCCGCCGTGGAGCGCATGATCACCGGCGTCGAGCATTCGGTGCGCGACAATGACGCGGCGCGCGAGCAGATCAACGCGCTGGAGCAGGTCAGCCGCCGCATCGACAAGATCGTGGACGCCATCACCACCGTCTCCATCCAGACCAGCATGCTGGCGGTCAATGGCTCGATCGAGGCAGCCCGGGCCGGGGAATTCGGCAAGGGATTCATGGTGGTCTCCACCGACATCCGCAACCTCGCGCGCGACAGCGCCGAAAATGCCGAGCGCATCAAGGATCTGGTGAAGGGCGTGCAGGACCAGATCGTCGCCGTCCGGCGTGACCTGGAGGAGACCGCCGTCCTCGCCAAGGCCGAGGTGGAGAAGAACCGCGTCATCACCGCCAACCTCGCCTCGGTGAACAGCGACATGGCGCTGGTGCTGGACGGCAACCGCAGCATCGCGGCCGATGCGACGCGTATCCTTTCCGGCACAGAGGAGCTGAAGCGCGGCGTGGAGCAGGTGGCCGCGGCCGCCACCCAGGCCGCCGAAGCCGCGCAGGAGGCCGCGCAGGCCGCCCGCGAACAGGCCAAGGGCGCGGAGGAACTCGCCTCGGCCGTGGAGGAGATCGCCTCGCTGGCCGATGAGTTGCAGACCAGCGAAACCGCCTGAGCGGGGGGGCGCAGCATGAGCAACACCCCGACGCCGGCCGAAGGCGCGGCCGAGAGCGCGCGCCAATTCGTCACCTTCCAGGTGGATGGCGCCCTCTATGGCCTGCCCATGGCGGAGGTGCAGGAGATCATCCGCATGCCCGCTCTGGTGGGGGTGCCGCACAGCCCGGCCGCACTGAGCGGCATCGCCAACCTGCGCGGCGGCATCCTGCCGGTGACCAGCCTGCGCCGGGCCTTCGGCGCGGCCGACCAGCCGGCCGATGAGGCGACGCGTGTGGTGGTGGTGCGCGAATCCGGCGCCGCGCTGGGCTTCATCGTGGACCGCATGGCGCGCGTCATGGCCTCGGAACCGCAGGAGATCGAGGCGGCGAATGACCTGAAACAGGGCCTGTGCTCAAGCCTGCTGCGCGGCGTGGTGAAGCGCGAGGATGGGCTCGTGCTGCTGCTGGACCTGGCGCGCATCGCCGAATTCGGCCGGGCGCGGAGCGAAGACAGGCCAGGCCGCAGCGGCGGCCTGACCGCCGTGGCCGAGGCCGAGGCGGCGGTGACGCAGGAGGAGCTGCAATTCGTCAGCTTCCTCTGCGCCGGCGCCGAATACGCCATGCCCATCGCCGAGGTGCGCGAGATCGTGCAGCTGCCGACCGACGTGGTGCGGGTGCCGCGCGCGGGCAGCGAGGTGCTGGGCCTGATGACGCTGCGCGAGCGGCTGCTGCCGCTGGTTTCGCTGCGCGCCCTCTTCGGCGAGGCGCCGGAAGCGCCGCGGGCCAGCGCGCGCGTCCTGGTCATCGCGGCACCCGGCCAGCCGCATCTCTCGGTGGGCCTGGTCATGGACAGTGTGAAAGAGGTGCTGCGGGTGCCGCGCGCGGTGGTGGACCCGCTTCCGCCCTTGCTGGCGGGCGGCGGGCCCGGACACCTCGATTCCATCTGCCGGCTGGAGGGCGGCAAGCGCCTGGTCGGCATCCTCTCGGCCGCGCGGATGTTCGAGGCCGGGCTCATGCAATCAGCCCTGGATGCGACGCAGGGGCAGCAGGAGGATTCGATGGCGGAAGACAGCGGGGCCATGGCGATCGAGGAGGAGGAGCAATTCGTCATCTTCCGCCTGGCCGGCGAGGAATATGGCCTGCCCATCGAGGCGGTGCAGGAGATCCTGCGCGTGCCGCCCGAACTCACCCAGGTGCCCCAGACGCCCGATTTCATCGAGGGCGTGGTGAATCTGCGCGGCGCCGTGCTGCCGGTGGTGGACCAGCGCCGCCGCTTCGCCCTGGCCCAGGCCGAGCGCAATGAGCGGCAGCGCATCATGGTGCTGGGCATCGGCGGCACGCGCACCGGCTTCATCGTGGACCAGGTGGTGGAGGTGCTGCGCATCCCACGCTCGGTCATGCAGCCCGCGCCGCGCCTCTCCGAGCGGCAGATGGGCATCATCCCGCGCGTGGCGAACCTCGCGGATGCGAAGCGCATGGTGCTGATCCTGGAGGCGCCCCGCCTGCTGGATGCGGGCGAGGTCGCGGCGCTTGAGGCGGCGTGAGCAGAGATGCCCCAGCCGATCCGACTTCTGGTGGTGGATGACAGCGCGCTGATGCGCAAGCACATGCGCCAGATCTTCGAGGCGGAGGGCGATTTCACCCTCGCCTTCGCTCGCAACGGGCGCGAGGCTTTGGACCAGGCCCGCGCCTTCCTGCCCGATGTGGTGACGCTGGATGTGAACATGCCCGAGCTGGACGGCATCTCCTGCCTGGAGGAGCTGATGCAGGCAGACGCACCGGCCCGGGTCGTCATGGTCTCGTCACTCACCGAGGAGGGGGCGGCGGTCACGCTGCGCGCCCTTGAATTGGGCGCGGTGGATTTCGTGCCCAAGCCCGATGGCACCGTCTCGCTTTCGATTGACCGCATCCGGCCCATGCTCCTGGGCAAGGTGCGCGCGGCGGCGCGGGCGCGGCCGCGCCGCGTCGTGGGGCTGCATGCCCGTGTCTCTGCGCGGCGGCGCGAGGTGGAAAGCCGGGGCCTGACGCGGCCGGCGGGAGGGCTCGCGGTGCCGGGGATGGTGCTGATCGGCGTCTCCACCGGCGGGCCGCGCACGCTGGAGGATATCCTGCCCGCCTTGCCGGCCGATTTCCCCTATCCCGTGCTGGTCGCGCAGCATATGCCATCGAGCTTCACGGGCGTCTTCGCGCGGCGGATGGACGGCGTCTGCGCGCTGGAGGTCTGCGAGGTGGATGGCCCCATGCCGCTGGCGGCGGGCCGCATCCATATCGGCCGGGGCGATGCGGATATCGTGCTGGAACGGCGCCTCGGGCGCGTCGTCGTCAATTCCGTACCCGCCGATGATACCCTCTGGCACCCGAGCGCCGACCGCCTGGTCAGCACCGCCATGCAGGTAATGCCGGCGGCCCAGATCACCGGCGTGCTGCTGACCGGCATGGGCCATGACGGTGCGGCCAGCATGGCGGAGCTGCGCCAGCGCGGCGGCCGCACCATCGCGGAATCGCAGGAGAGCGCCGTGGTCTTCGGCATGCCGGCCGCGCTGATCCAGCGCGGTGGGGCCGAGCTGGTCCTGCCGGCCGAGCGGGTGGCGGCGCAATTGCAATCCTGGGCCCGACGGGGACGCTAAACATGCCATTGACCCGCGCCACCCGGCCGCGCGCCCCGCGCAGCCCCTCCCTGGACCACCCCGACCCCGTGCAACGGCGCCTGGCCGTGGCCGATTGCATCCAGGCCGAGGCGCTGCTCACCCGGCTGGATGCGGAAGGGGATGCCGCGGTGCGCCATGCGATCCTGACGCGCCTCGGCGCCATGCCTGAGGCGGGGCTGGAGGGGCGGCTGATTCAGCTGCTCGCCTCGCGCGATGTGGCGCTGCGCCAGGATGCCATCCTCGCCCTGCGCCGCCGCGGGGACGCGGCGCTGCCCGCGCTCGAGACGCTGCTGGCCGGGCCGGATGCGGGTCAGCGCATCATCGCGGCCAATGTCCTGGAAGGCTGTTCGGGCTCGCGGCCGCGCGCGGCGCTGGCGGCGCGACTGGCCGCCGAGGAGGATGCCGCCGTCTGCCTCGCCCTCGTGGAGGCTTTGGCGCAGATCGGCACTCCCGAGGAGGTGCCCGCCCTGCGCGCCCTGCATGCGCGTTTCCGCGAGGAGCCCTGCCTGAGCTTCGCCATCAGCTTCGCGCTGGACGAGGTCGGCGCCGAGGCATGACACATCTGCCCGCGGCGCCGCCCGCCTACGGCTTCGCCGAGGAGGAGGTGGCCCGCTTCCAGGATTTCTTCTACCGCCGCACCGGCATCCAGTTCGGCGCGGCCAAGCGCTATTTCATCGATCGCCGCCTGCAGGAGCGCATCCACGCCACCGGCGCGCTGGACCTGCGCGCCTATCTCTTCGCCCTGCGCCATGACGATCCGGAGGGCGCGGAACTCCAGCACCTCATCAACGCGATGACGGTGAACGAGACCTATTTCTTCCGCGAGGAATACCAGCTCCGCGCCCTCTCGCGCGAATTGATGCCCGCGCTTGCGGCGCGGCGCCCGGGCGAGCGGCTGCGCATCTGGTCGCTCCCCTGCTCGACGGGCGAGGAGCCCTATTCCATCGCGCTGCACCTGATCGAGAACTGGCCGGGGCTGGAGCATGTGGAGGTCGAGATCACCGGCTCCGACATCGACACCCGCGTGCTGGCCCAGGCGCGGCGCGGCGTGTTTGACGCGCGCTCGGTGCAGAACCTGCCCGCCCCCATGCTGCAACGCCATTTCGAGCCCGTCGGCGACGGGCGCTGGCGCCTCAGCGCGGCCCTGCGCGAGGCGGTGAGCTTCGGCATAGTGAACCTCTCGGACCCTGGCTCGATGCGCGCGCATCGCGGCCGCTATGACGTGATCTTCTGCCGCAACCTGCTGATCTATTTCGACGACGCCTCGCGCCGGGAGGCGGCGGAGGCGCTCTATGACAGCCTGCGCCCGGGCGGCTTCCTCTGCCTCGGCCATTCGGAATCCATGAGCCGCATGTCCTCGCTCTTCACGGTCCGGAAATGCGCGGATGCCATGGTGCATCAGAGGCCCTTCGCATGACCCCCACTTACACAGCCCTGGCCCCCACCGTCCTGGTCGTGGATGACGCGACAACCATGCGCAAATTCCACCGCTCCGTGCTGGAGCAGGCGGGCTTCGCCGTCGTGGAGGCGATGGATGGCGTGCAGGCGCTGGAGCAGATCCTGGAGGCGCCGCGCCGCTTCGGCCTGGTGGTGGCGGATGTGAACATGCCGGGCCTTGATGGCTATGCGCTGGTGCAGCGGCTGCGAGCCGAGGCGGCACTCGCGGCGCTGCCCGTCATCATGATCACGACCGATCGCGAGCCGCGCGACACCGAGCGCGGCTTCGCGGCCGGCGCCAATCTCTTCCTGGCGAAGCCGGTGCGGCCGGAGCGGCTCTCCGCCTTCGCCCGCGCGATTGCGGAGCCGGCGGCATGAGCCTGCTGGACCATCCCCTGCTGGCGCAATTCATCCCGGAGGCGCGGGAGCTGCTGGAGCAATCCGGCCGTAGCCTGCTGGCGCTGGAGCGCCAGCCGGAGGATGCGGCGGCGATGGCCGCGCTGTTCCGCGCGGTGCACACGCTGAAGGGCACTTCCGGCCTTTTCGAGATCCCGCCGGTCACGCAGAGCCTGCACGCAGCCGAAGACCTGCTGAGCGCGGCCCAGGCCGGGCGCCTGGCGCTGACGCCCGAGCTGGCGGATGTGCTGCTGGACACGCTGGACCAGCTGGGCCGCTGGATCGAGGCGCTGGCGCGCGAGGGCGCGCTGGGTGAAGACGCGGGAGCGCTGGCCGCGGCCCTGGTCCAACGCCTGGCCCGCCCGCTCGGCACCGGCAGCGCCCAGGCCTCCGAGGGCCCGGCGCTGGATGCGCCGCCCGCCTGGCTCGCGCGGGTGGGCACCCTGCCGGAGGGGCCGCTGCTCGCCCTCACCTATACGCCCGATGCGCATTGCTTCTTCCGGGGCGAGGATCCGCTCGGGCTGATCCGGCAGGTACCGGGCCTGGCCTGGCTCGGCGTGGAGCCGCTGGAACCCTGGCCGGGGCTGGAGGCGCTGGACCCCTTCGCCTCCAACCTGCGCTACCTGGCGCTCGCCCGCTGCACCCCGGCCGAGGCGGCGGAGCTCTTCCGCTATGTGCCGGACCAGCTGCGCCTGGCGGCACCCGGCGGTGTGCGACGCGCCGAGGAGGAGGCGGTGGTGCGCGCCGTGCTTGCGGCGCAGATCCGCCTGCTGGATGCGGCCCCCGAGTCCGACCGCATCGCACCTGGCCGCCTGGCCGCGGCCCGCGGCGCGGCACGGCGCGCGCTGGAAGCGGCCGGAAGCCCCACCCCCCTGCCCGAGGATGCGCCCGGGCTGCGCGCCGCCCTGGCCGCGCTGCTGGCCCCGCCGCCCGAGGCCCCCGCCGCCGCCGCCCCGTCCGCCGAAGCGCCGCGCCCCACCGCGCCCTCCGTGCTGCGCGTCGAGCAGGCCAAGGTGGATGCGCTGATGAACCTGATCGGCGAATTCGTGGTGGCGAAGAACGCGCTCGCCTGGCTCGCCCGCCGCGCCGCCGAGGAGGAGCTGCCGCCTCGCCAATTGGCGCGCGAGATCAAGGACCGCCACGCGCTGTTCAATCGCATCGCGGAGGACATGCAGGCGGCCATCATGTCGGTCCGCATGCTGCCGGTGGATCATGTCTTCCAGCGCTTCCCGCGCCTGGTGCGCGACATCGCGCGCCGGCTGGGCAAGCAGGTGGAGCTGCGCCTGGAGGGGGCCGAGACCGAGGCCGACAAGAACGTCGTCGAGGCCCTGGCCGACCCGCTGATCCACATGGTCCGCAACAGCCTGGACCATGGCATCGAGCCGCCGGCCGAGCGCCTCGCCGCCGGCAAGCCCGAGCAGGGCACCCTCCGCCTCTCCGCCCAGCATGAGAATGACCATGTGGTGATCCGCGTCAGCGATGACGGGCGCGGGCTGGATGCGGCGCGGCTGCGCGCCAAGGCGGTCGAGAAGGGCCTCATCGAGCCTGAGCGCGCCGCCGCCATGGGCGAGGAAGAGGCCTTCCAGCTCATCTTCCTGCCCGGCTTCTCCACCGCGGCCGCCGTCTCGGATCTCTCGGGCCGGGGCGTCGGCATGGATGTGGTGCGCAACACCATTGAGCGGGCCGGCGGCCGGGTGCAGCTGTCCTCCCGCCCCGGGGAGGGCACCGTGGTGGAGATCGCGCTGCCGCTCTCCATGGCCATCACGCGCATCATGACCGTCGCCTGCGGGGATCGCCTCTTCGGCGTGCCCATGGCGCTGGTGGTGGAGACGGTGCGCGTGCCGCGCGCGGCCCTGCACCGCCTGGGCGAAAGCGACGCCTTCGTGCTGCGGGACCGCGTGGTGCCCGTGCTGCGCCTCGCCCGCCTGCTGGACCTGCCGGAGCCCGAGGGGCCGGCGCCGGAGCAGGAAGCCATCCTGGTGGTGCGCCTCAATGGCGAGCGGCTGGGCATTGTCGTCTCCGCCTTCGAGGAGGTGATGGAGACCATCGTGAAGCCGCTGGAAGGCGTGCTCACCGGCCTCAAGGGCTTCACCGGCACCACGCTGCTGGGCGATGGGCGCGTGCTGCTGATTCTCGACCTGCCGGAGCTCGTCGCCTGATGCCAATGACGCTCGATGGAGCCCTGGCCCGCCTCAGCGGCCCGATCGCGATCGAGGAGGCGGAGGCGCTGGCCGAATGGCTGCGCGCTACGCCCGACGCCGCGCTGGATCTCTCGGCGTGCCAGGGGCTGCACAGCGCCGTGCTGCAGGTGATCCTGGCCGCCGCGCCACGCCTGATCGCCCCCCCGCCCGATCCCTTGCTTGCCGCCCTGCTTCCCACCCCAATGGCCGAGGTGCCTCGATGAGACCTGTGATGCTCGTGGATGACAGCCCGACCATGCTGGCCAGCATGGCGAGCGTGCTGAGCCAGGCCGGACAGCCGGTCGAGAAGGCAATCAGCGCCGAGGATGCGCTGGCGAAGCTGAAGGCCATGCCGCCGCTGCGTGCCATGATCACCGACTACCATATGCCCGGCATGAATGGCGCGGCGCTGGTGCGGGAGATGCGCAAGCTGCCCGCCTATCGCTTCCTGCCCATCCTGGTGCTGACCACCGAATCCGAGCAGTCCAAGCGCGAAGAGGCCCGTGGCGCGGGCGCAACCGGCTGGCTGGTGAAGCCGGTGCCGCCGGACAAGCTGCTCGAGGTGCTGCGCCAAGTGGCTCCGGGCTGAGGCGCGGATCCATGCCGTTCGACGCCCCAGCCGCCTCGCCCGGCCCGCCGCCCCGGATGGCGTGGCGCCGGCTGGCGGGTGTCTTCCTGCTAGGGATGCTGCTAAGCGTCTCGGCGGCCGCGGTCGGGCGAGCGCTGGTTGGCGCTTCCCTTCTCTCGGACCTCCTCGGTGCAGTGGGCTTCGCTTTCGCGATGCTGCCGCTGCTGGTGCGCGGACCGATGGCGCCCCATGCCGCGCCCTCGCCGCCCATGGTGTCACATCCTGCCGTCATCAACTCGGACCTCGCCCCCGAGCCGCCGACCACGACCGCTGTGGCAGCCGAGTTGCAACGCTACCGCGAGGTGGCTGGCATCCTGCACGGGCAGGTGGACGCAGCAATTGCTGACACCGAAGGCGCGGCCATGGGCCTGATCCAGGATCTCAACGCCCTGGAATCCGCGGCAAGCGCGTTGATGGAAAACCTCGCGGAGGCCGAGGTGCGCGCTGCCGCCTCAAAGCAGGAGGGGCAGGGTGATATCGAGCGCATGCGCGTCGCGATGGAAGGGCTGCGCGCAAGGCTTGCCACGCGTAGCGCGCAGATCGAGGCCAATCGCACGGTCTATGCGAGCATCGCGCGTGAAGCGGAGAGCTTCGCGCGCGCCATCAGTGATATCGGCCAGATCGCAACGCAGACCCGCCTGCTTGCACTCAATGCCACCATCGAGGCGGCGCGGGCGGGCGAGGCCGGCAAGGGCTTCGCCGTGGTCGCGCAGGAGGTGCGCGCCCTTGCCGGCCAGTCGGCACAGGTGGCCGAGGGGGTGGCCACCGGACTGGCCCGGCTCCGCGAGCTGATGCGCGTCCGGCTGTCCGACGCGCTGGACAGCGAAGGCGACCACGCCCTGCTCGATGGCGCCGAAGGTCAGGCGGCAGGGGCTGCAGAAGCCTTCGACCGGATCGCCTCCGCCTTTACCTCCGCCCTACTCGTGACCACGGCGCATGGGGGGCAGATCAGCGGCCATATCACCCAGGCGCTCGGTGCCATGCAGTTCCAGGATATCGTGCGGCAGCGCCTTCAGCATGTCGGCGAAGCAGTCGAGCGGGTCGGTCTGCACGCCGGTTGGCTAGCCGAGGCCCTGCAGGAGCATCGCCCAGTGGAGAGCGTCGAACGCACACTGCTGCGCCCCATGGAGAGATCCTACGTGATGCACGGGCAACGGCGCGTGCATGGCAATGCGGGGCGGGAAGAGGGCCCCGCAATCGAACTTTTCTGACGGAGAAGCCCGATGCCGATGGCGATGCTGCCCTGGCTCCCCCTGGTCCTGGCCCTGTTCTGCGCCGGGGTATTCGTATTCCTGAACCCTGCTCCCGAGCGAGACGCCGCCCAGGCCCTCATCGCGCTCGCGTTCGGCTTGGCTGGATTGGCCGTGTGGCTCTCTCGCCTCACCCTTCGCAGGGGCCCGTCTGACACCGCCATGCCGGCTGTGCTGCTCCACCCGTCCCTTCCTGCGTCCGACGCCGCGCCGCGGCAGCCGGAGCGGCGCCGAAATCCGCGTAGGAGTGTGGATCTTGCGGTAGAGATCGAATGGCTGCGCGGGCGACATCAGCCATCGCGCCTCAAGGACATCTCACGTGGCGGCGCGCGAGCACTCTCGGCCGAAGCCATACCGGCAGGCAAGCGCGGCTTGCTTCACCTGCCCGAGTTCAGCCTGCCAGTGCCCTTCACCGTAGTCGAATGGCGTCCCGAAACGGGGCTTCATCTTCGCTTCGACCTCGAGGGCATGGGCCTGGACGCTTTGAAGAGGCAGCTTGATGGGCTGTTGTCTCGCGAGTGATGCATGATGAGCAAGCGTTGGCCTGCAGTCGCGCGACGTAACAGCGCCAACGAGAAATGATCGGGGCGCCATCGGGAAAGGGGGACTGGAGCGCGTGAAGTCAATCTCTAGACTTCCCCGGGCTCAAAGAGGCCCGTTCGCTCTACGCGCCGGGCAGGCCAAGCGAAGATAGGATCATCTTGTTGCTATCTCACTGCCGCGCGCCGCAGCGGACGCTGATCCGCATATGTGAGGCGGCGCGCAGATGCGCCATTGATCCGGGCGATCAATGCGACCACGGCCGGGCGGACGGTGACGCTGCCGGGCGTGGCGCGGGTGATCTTGTTGCACAATAACGCGACCAATACGCAGAGCGTGGACTTCAACCGCGGCACGACCACGCTCACGCTTACCGTGGGGCAGACCGTCATCGCGCGGCTGGATGGCACGGCGAGTGGGCTGGTGTCGCTGCTGCGGGGGACAGGGTGATCGCTGGTGCGGCACCGTAGCGCATCGGGGCGATATCAAATCAGCACCCGGACGGCCATTGTCGCCCTGGTTCCAGCGATAGCCACACGCCTTGGGGATCTCCCTGAAATCATAAGGGCTGTCTTCTGCCCATATGCGCCAGGACGTCGTCCGTGCCCGCTGAAGAAGCCGCCCGAGCGCGGATCCACGCTGTGGTCAGTGCCGGCCGGCTCTGGCGCCGCGTGTCGTCTCATGGAGGAACCAGATGCGTTGCTCCGCATCGTCGATCCACATCTTGATGAGGCTTGCGGTCGCAACATCCTTGTACCGGTCGCAGAGACCAAGTGTGGCGCGCAGGGCATCCACGTATGCCTCGCTGTCGGCCAACAGCCCGGTCAGCATGTCGAGCGGCCCAACATCATCCGCTTCATTTGGCGGGACGCGGGTCATGGCGGCCGCCTGGTTGATCGAGCGCAGATTTGTGCGCCCGATCTTGCGAACGCGCTCGGCGATGCCGTCAATGATGGCGAAAACCTTCCCGGCCTGGTCGTCCAGGAGAAGGTGGCGTTCTCGGAAGTTGGGACCCGAGACGTGACAGTGGAAGTTTTTTGCCTTGTGGTAGAGCGCCAAGCTGTCCGCAAGCAGGACGTTGAGTGCACCGCCGATCTCACGAACTGCGTCTGAAGTGAGATGGGTCGGGGTGTAGGCTCCCAGGGCCGAAGCCCTCGTTGAGCGGCTTGTGGTCATGTGCATTGGCCCTTTCGCGGCCTCCGCCAAAATCCGACTTGTGCTGAGGCAGCCGCCAGTCCTGCGAAGGAAAAGCCCCACTGGTCAGCGCCGTGATACGGGAGGCTGACATGCGGCCTGCCCGGAAAGTCCCACCGCATCTCATCCAGCCCCTTCCATTTTGAGGGCGGCCAGCGGGGACTCTTGTCCAGATGCGAAGCGTTTGGATGATCCGCGCACGGCGCGCGCTGTAGCACTGCTGATCCATGCGTGCCCTGCGCCCATCACACTTCAAACATCCAGCAGCCGATGAAGCACAGCGCAGTCGATATGCCGGGATCGTCCAAAAGCCTCGCGGCGCGACAAGAAGCAGCGGCAGGCCTGCCCTAGATGAAGGCTGTCCGCTCATCGCGCGGCCAGAAAAGCCAGGACACAAAATGCATCACCACACGCACCCGCTTCGTCCGATCAGCCTGGCCCATGCCATGCGGGAGGCTCGTGACTGCTTCCCACGGGCCTGCTCTCGCGGCGTCTGACCACCAGCTTCAACCCATCCCGCAGGAGAACCTCCGATGCCGATCAACGCCACACCCATGCCGGGCAGCCGCCTGCTTTCGCCGTCCGATCACACGCTGATCATGATCGACTTCCAGTCGCAGATGGCCTTCGCCACCAAATCCATCGACGTGGTCCTGCTGCGCACCAATGCGGCCCTGTTGGCGCAGGCCGCACATGGCTTCGGTGTCTCCACCATCCTCACCACCGTGGCGGAGAAGAGCTTCTCCGGCCCGATGTTCGATGAGATCACGAGCGCCTTCCCCGGCCAGGCGATGTTCGACCGCACCAGCATGAACACCTGGGAGGACGCGCCCGTCATCGGCGAGGTGAACCGCATCGGCAAGCCGCGTATCGTGCTCTCCGGCCTCTGGACCTCGGTCTGCATCGTGGGTCCCGCGCTCTCGGCCATCGACCAGGGCTTCGAGGTCTATGTCATCGCCGATGCCTGCGGCGATGTCTCCGCCGAGGCGCATGAGCGCGCGATGGAACGCATGATCCAGGCCGGCGCGCAGCCCATGACCTCCGTGCAGTACCTGCTGGAACTGCAGCGCGACTGGGCGCGCGGCGAGACCTATGAGCTGACCACCGGCATCGCGAAGAAGCTGGCCGGTGGCTACGGCCTCGGCATCACCTACGCCAAGACGATGTTCCACGCGCAGGAGGGCCAGTGAGCCCGGCGCCGGGCGGCACGGCTCCAGCCGGTTCAGCGCCATCAGGACCCACCCGCCGCGAGGCCCTGGAACGTACGGCCGCCGCCATCCTCGCCCTTTCCAGCCTGCCGCATCTGGTAGGCGCGACAACACCACCCACCACAGAAGGACCGACGAACATGGGTACCGTGACAACCGCCGACGGGACGGAAATCTTCTACAAGGATTGGGGCCCCCGCGACGGCCAGCCCGTCATGTTCCATCATGGCTGGCCGCTTTCCAGCGATGACTGGGACGCGCAGATGCTGTTCTTCCTGCACCACGGCTTCCGCGTGGTGGCGCATGACCGCCGCGGGCATGGCCGCTCGGCCCAGGTACCCGAGGGGCATGACATGGACCACTACGCCGCCGATGCCTTCGCCGTGGTCGAGAAGCTCGACCTGCGCAACGCCGTGCATATCGGCCACTCCACCGGCGGCGGCGAGGTGGCGCGCTATGTGGCCAAGCATGGCCAGCCCGCGGGCCGCGTGGCCAAGGCCGTGCTGGTCGCGGCGGTGCCGCCCATCATGCTGAAGACCGCGGCCTATCCCGGCGGCCTGCCCATCGAGGTGTTCGACGGCTTCCGCGCCGGCGTCGCCGGCAACCGGGCGCAGATCTTCCTCGACGTGCCTGCCGGCCCCTTCTACGGCTTCAACCGGCCGGGCGTGACGGTGCATCAGGGCGTGATCCAGAACTGGTGGCGCCAGGGGATGATGGGCAGCGCCAAGGCCCATTACGACGGCATCAAGGCCTTCTCGGAAACCGACCAGACCGAGGATCTGAAGGCCATCACTGTGCCGACGCTGGTGATGCATGGCGAAGACGACCAGATCGTGCCGATCGACAATTCGGCCCGGCTCGCGGTGCCGCTGCTGAGGCAGGGCACGCTGAAGACCTATCCCGGCTTCTCGCACGGGATGCTGACGGTCAATGCGGAGATCCTCAACGCCGACCTCCTGGCCTTCATCCGGAGCTGACGCGGCGCGCCGCCCCCATCGCCCCGACGCCAAGGCCGGGATGGGGGCGGCGCGGTCACGCCCGCATCAAAGGGAGACCCGACACATGAAGCTGCATCTCGCGGCCCTGGGGGCCGGCCTCTTGGTCGGCGTGATCTACAGCCTGCTGCACATCCGCTCGCCGGCGCCGCCGGTCGTGGCACTGGTGGGCCTGCTCGGCATCCTGCTGGGCGAGCAATTGCTGCCCCTGGCGCGGCGCATCTGGGCCGGCCATCCGCTCAGCCTCTCCATGGTGGTGGAGGAATCCCGGCACCACGTGCTGGGCCCGCTCCCCAGCCGCCCGCCCGAGCCGGAGAAGCGTCATGGCTGAAGCAACCGCGCCCGATCTCATCCTGCGCAATGGCCGCATCACCACGCTCGACCGCGCGAACCCCGCGCCCGAGGCCGTGGCAATCACCGCGGGCCGCTTCTCGGCCGTGGGCGATGCCGCCGAGATCCTGCCGAGCGCCAGTCCCGCCACGGAGATCATCGACCTCGGCGGCCGCCGGCTGATCCCGGGCCTCTGCGACAACCACCTGCACCTCATCCGCGGCGGGCTGAACTTCAACATGGAGCTGCGCTGGGACGGCGTGCGCAGCCTGGCGGACGCCATGGCCATGCTGCGCGCCCAGGTGAGGGTGACGCCGCCGCCGCAATGGGTGCGTGTGGTGGGCGGCTTCACCGAGCACCAGTTCAAGGAGAAGCGCCTCCCCACGCTGGAGGAGATCAACGCGGTGGCGCCGGAGACGCCCGTGTTTCTCCTGCATCTCTATGACCGCGCGCTGCTGAACGGCGCGGCCCTGCGGGCGGTGGGCTACACGAAGGACACGCCCGATCCGCCCGGCGGCGAAATCCAGCGCGACCCCGCCGGCAATCCCACCGGCCTGCTGCTGGCCCGCCCCAATGCCAGCATCCTCTACGCGACGCTCGCGCGTGGGCCAAAGCTGCCGGTCGAATACCAGCTCAATTCGACGCGCCATTTCCTGCGCGACCTCAACCGCCTGGGCGTCACCAGCGCCATCGATGCCGGCGGCGGCTTCCAGAACTACCCGGATGACTATGCCGTGGTGCAAAAGCTGGCGGCGGATGGCGAGCTGACGGTGCGCATCGCCTACAACCTCTTCACGCAGAAGCCGAAGCAGGAGCGCGAGGATTTCCTGCGCTGGACGAGCCAGGCGAAATACCAGCAGGGCGACGACTACTTCCGCCTGAACGGCGCCGGCGAGATGCTGGTCTTCTCCGCCGCCGACTTCGAGGATTTCCGCGTCGAACGCCCGGAGATGTCGCCCGAGATGGAGCCGGAGCTGGAGGCGGTGATGCGCATCCTCGTGCAGAACCGCTGGCCCTGGCGCTTGCACGCCACCTATGACCAGACCATCACCCGCGCTCTGGATGTCTTCGAAAAGGTGAATGCGGAGATGCCGATCGGCGATCTCCACTGGATCTTCGACCACGCGGAGACCGTCAGCGAGAAAAGCCTGGAGCGCATCGCGCGCCTGGGCGGCGGCGTTGCCGTGCAGCACCGCATGGCCTTCCAGGGCGAGTATTTCGTCGAGCGATACGGCGCCCGCGCGGCCGAGGCGACGCCCCCCGTCGCGAAGATGCTGGAGATGGGCGTGAAGGTCTCGGCCGGCACGGATGCCACGCGTGTCGCCTCCTACAACCCCTGGGTCGCGCTATACTGGATGGTGACGGGCCAAACCATCGGCGGGCTGCGCATCACGCCCGAGCGGAACACGCTTGACCGTGAGACGGCGCTGCGCATGCTGACCGAGAAGGTCACCTGGTTCTCCAACGAGGAGGGCCGCAAGGGCCAGGTCATGGTCGGGCAATTCGCGGACCTTGCGGTGCTCGACCGCGATTACTTCACGATCCCCGGGGATGAGATCCAGGACGTCACCTCCCTGCTCACCATCGTCGGCGGGCGCGTGGTGCATGCCGCGGGCGCTTATGGCGCCATGGCGCCGCCCCTGCCGCCGGCGATGCCGGACTGGTCGCCAGTGCGTCGCCTTGGCGGCTATCAGGGCCGGCGCGTGGCCTCTGGCGCTTTCACGACCATGGCGCGCTGCTGCGACAGCGCCTGCGGCGTGCATGGCCATGCCCACGCCCACGCCTGGGCCGCGGCCACCCCGGCCGGCAGCGATCGCGGATTCTGGGGCGCGCTCGGCTGTTCCTGCTGGGCCTTTTGAGATGTCGGCCAGCGCGCCCGGCGGTAGCTTCGCGGCCCTGCGCCATCGGCCCTTCGCGGTGCTCTGGGGCGCGGCCATCCTGGGCAATATCGGCGGCTTCATGCGCGACGTGGCCAGCGCCTGGCTCGCCACCGATCTCGCGGCGGGGCCGGCGGCGGTCGCCATGGTCCAGGCCGCGGCCACCTTGCCCATCTTCCTGCTGGCCATCCCCGCGGGCGTGCTCTCCGACATCCTCGACCGGCGGAAATTCCTGATCGCGATCCAGTGCCTGCTGGCCTTTGTCAGCCTCGCGCTGATGCTCCTGGCCGAGGGCGGGATGATGACGATCGAGCTGCTGGTGGGCCTAACCTTACTGGGGGGCGTGGGCGCCGCCCTGATGGCGCCGACATGGCAGGCCATCGCGCCCGAGCTGGTGCCGGCGCGGGACCTGAAGGGCGCCATCGCGCTGAACTCGCTCGGCTTCAACATCGCGCGCGCGATCGGGCCTGCCGCCGGCGGCCTGCTGCTCGCCTCCTTCGGCGCGGCGCTGACCTATGGCGCGGACGTCGCGAGCTATCTGGTCGTCATCACGGCCCTGCTCTGGTGGCCGCGGCCGAAGCGGGCGCGGGACCCGCTCTCCGAGCGCTTCCCCGGCGCCTTCCGGGCGGGGCTGCGCTATGCCCGCGCCAGCCGCGAACTGCATGTGGTGCTGCTGCGCGCGGCCATCTTCTTCGCCTTTGCCAGCGCCGTCTGGGCCCTGCTGCCGCTGGTGGCCCGGCAGCTTCTGGGCGGCGATGCCGCCTTCTACGGCGTGCTGCTCGGCGCGGTGGGGGCCGGCGCCATCCTGGGCGCACTGGTCCTGCCCCGGCTGCGGGCTCGGCTGGACGCGGATGGGCTGATGCTGGCGGCCGCCATCGTCACCGCCCTGGCCATGGCGGTGCTGGCCGCCGCCCCGCCCGCCTGGGCCGCGCTGGCCGTCCTGCTGCTGCTGGGTGCCGCCTGGATCGTGGCGCTGACCACCCTGAACGGCGCGGCGCAGTCGATCCTGCCGAACTGGATCCGCGGCCGGGTGCTCGCCGTCTATCTCACCGTCTTCAACGGGGCGATGACGGCGGGCAGCCTGGGCTGGGGCGCCGTCGCGCAGCTGATTGGCGTGCCGGGCGGGCTGCTGCTGGGCGCGGCGGGGCTGCTGCTGGTGGCCTTCCTGCTGCACCGGATCAAGCTGCCGCTGGGCGAGGCCGACCTCGCCGCCTCGAACCACTGGCCGGAGCCCCTGGTGGCGGAGCCCGTCGCGCATGACCGCGGCCCGGTGCTGATCCTCATCGAATACCGCGTCGCGGCGAGCGACCGCGTGGCCTTCCTGAGGGCCCTGCGGCATTTGGCGGGCGAGCGGCGGCGCGACGGCGCCTATGCCTGGGGCATCACCGAGGATGCTGCGGACCGGGAGCGCCTGGTCGAGTGGTTTCTGGTGGAATCCTGGGCGGAGCATCTGCGCCAGCACCACAGGGTCTCACGCGCCGACGCCGATGTGCAGGACAAGGTCCGCCGCTTTCACCAGGGCCCGGAGGCGCCGGTGGTGCGCCACTTCCTCACCTTGGGGGCGGGCTGACGCCGCAACTATCGCAATGACGCGTTAAGATCTTGCCCATGGGCGCCTGGGTGCTTACGTCAGACGGTTCTTGACCATTTTGGAAGCATATCCAATCGCAGGTGGGAGGCTCCAGAACCATGGGATCCGGCGTCACCCGCTTCGGGCGCTTCCAGTATGACCCTGCGCGACGCCTGCTGCTGAAGGATGGCCAGGCCGTTCGCCTCGGCAGCCGTGCGCTGGCCCTTCTGGCCGCCTTGCTCGAACAGCCGGGCGAGCTGGTGGAGAGGGCCCGGCTGATGGAAATGGCTTGGCCCGGGCTGCATGTGGACGAGACGAATCTCCGCTCCCAGATGGCGGCGCTGCGGCGCGCCCTGCAGGATGGCGTGGATGGCGCGCGCTTCATCGTGAACATCGCCGGGCGCGGCTATGCCTTCGTGGCGGGGCTCAGCACCGAGGCTTCGGGCACCGTACCCCCAGTGGCCGAGGCGCCAAGGCCGCATCCGCTGCCGGTGCGCCTCACCCCGGTGCTTGGCCAGGCCGCCACCATTGCCGATCTCGTGGAGAAGCTACGGGCGCAACGCTTCGTCACCATCTTCGGCGCGGGCGGCATTGGGAAGACGACCATCGCCATCGCGGTGGCGCGGGCCATGGCCGAGGCATTCCCCGATCCACCCTGCTTCGTCGATTTCGGGGTCGTCACCCACCCCTCCCTCGCGGTCGGGCATGTCGCGGCGGCGCTGGGCGCGGCGTCCGATTTCGGCGGGCATCTCCCCGCGCTCGCGGCCCATCTGGCGGAGCGGCGCATGCTGCTGGTGCTGGACAGCTGCGAGCCCGTCATCGAGGCCGCCGCCGCCCTGGCCGAGGCGGTGCTGAAGGCGGCGCCAGGCGTGCATGTATTGGCCACCAGCCGTGAGCGGCTGCGCGCCGAGGGCGAATGGGTCCATCGTCTGGCCTCGATGGAGGTGCCGCCGCCGCATGCGCCCCTGCCAATGGAGGCAGCGCTCCGCTACCCGGCGATCCAGCTCTTCCTCGAACGCGCGCAGGCGGCCTCCGACCTGTTCCGCCCCGACGCCGTACAGCTCGCCCAGGTCGCGGCGATCTGCCGCTGGCTGGAGGGCATTCCGCTCGCCATCGAACTGGCCGCGACGCGCGTTGCCGAACTCGGGCTGGATGTGCTGGCGGAGCGGCTGGACGCCCGCTTCGGCCTGCTGATGAAGGGGCGGCGCACCGCCCTGCCCCGCCACCAGACGCTGCGCGCCACGCTGGATTGGAGCTACGACCTGCTCGCGCCGCGGCACCAGCAGGTGCTCGCCCGCCTCTCCGTCTTCCGCGGCAGCTTCGCGCGCGACGCTGCCATCGAGGTCGGCCGGCTCGGGCGGGAGGACCCTTCCGAAACCCTGGAGATCCTGGCGGAGCTCGCCGACAAATCCCTGATCGCGCCCGATACCGGCGCGCCCATGCCGGCCTATCGCTGCCTCGACACCACGCGCGCCTACATGGCCGAGAAGCTCGACGAGCGCGGCGAAACTGCGGAGGCGGCCCGGCAGCACGCAGCCCATTACCTGGCGCTCTTCGAGGCCGCCGGCGCGGTCTGGCAGCGCGCGGGTGGCCATGCCGAGCGACAGGCCCTGGGCTTTCATATCGACAATCTTCGCGTCGCGCTGGACTGGGCCATGGGCGAGGCTGGCGATTGCGTCACCGGTGTGGCCCTCATTCTCTGCGCCCAGCCGCTCTGGGAGCATTTCGCGCTCTTCGAGGAGGGCCGGAGCCGGGTTCAGGCGGCGCTGCGAGTCCTCGAACCGCAGGAGGCGGCCCATCCCCGCGAGGTGATGCTGCTCAGCGGCGCCCTGGCCGCCTTTGGCAACCAGATCGCCGCACCCGACCAGAAGGCCGTCTGGAGCACGACGCTGCGCCTCGCCGAGCAGCTCGACGACACGCAGCACCGCTTGCGGGCCCTCAGCGGGCTCGCGGTCTGCGCGATGGGGCAGGATCTGACGCACTGCCTGGCGCTGGCGCAGCAATACCGCGACCTCGCCGGCAGCCGGGGCAGGCTGATCGAGATCGCCAAGGGCGACCGGCTGATCGGCTACACGCAGCATCTGCTCGGCCAACAGGCCGCCGCCCGTGCTGCGTTCGAAGCCATCCCCACCGAAATCCTGCGTCGCCATGACCGCCACCACCTGGGCCGCCTGAACTTCGACGAGGAGGTACTGCTCCTCAGCGAGCTGGCGCTGGTCCTCTGGCTGCAGGGGCAGCCGCAGCGGGCCGAGGCCATGGCGGCCGATGCGGTGCGGCAGGCCCTGGCGATGGACCATGGCACGTCCCTGTTCGTGGCGGTGGCCTTCGCGGCCTGCCCCATCGCGATCCTCCAGGGCGGGCTCGACCATGCGGGTGAGGCCCGGGACCTGCTGTTCGGCCAGCTCTCGGTCCACCCGCCCTGGGCGCTCTGGGCCACTTGCTTTCGCGGACTCGAGGCTGCGGAGCAGGGCGATGCACGCGCTGGGCTGGAGTTGCTTCGGACTGGCATCGGGGCGATGCGGCCCGGCGCCACTAGCCTGCGGAGCGGCCTGTTCCGCGGGGGTGAGGCCGCCTGCCTGCTGGCGCTGGGCGAGCCGGATGAGGCCCTGGCCGTGCTGGACGCCCTGCTGCTGGAATTCCGCCAGCGTCATGACCGGTGGTACGAGCCGGAATTCCTCCGGTTGCGCGCCTTGGCGCGGCGGGCGCTGGGACACCCGGTATGCGAGGTGGAGGCCGGGCTGCGCGCCAGCCTGGCTCTCGCGACCGAGCAGGCGGCCCTGGCCTGGGAGCTGCGCGCCGCGACCAGCCTCGCCGCCATCATGCAGGGCGAGGGCCGCGCCTGCGACGCCGCGGCGCTCCTGACGCCGATCCTGGCGCGGTTCGACCCAGAGGCGCAGGGTCCGGACCTCCGGGCGGCGCGCCTCCTGCTGGACCAGTTGCCGCCCCCCGCCCCTGCCCATCCGCCCCGCCGCCCGCGCGCCAAGCGCGCCCCGGTGGTGCCGTGAATCGTCCAAGTTTCCGCGCGCCTGTCCAAGCCGAGTTGCGGCAGCGGAGCCACATTTCCCGGAGGCGATCCGAACGCCGTCGAATTGGAAGAACGGAAGAATGGGCATGCAGGTGCGGGGTGGGTTGAGGGACCGCGGATGCTGGTGTCTCTGAACGGACGCGGCGAGCGCCCCTTCGAGCGGCTTGCCGGCCGCGTCGCCCTGGTCACGGGGGGTGCCCGCGGCATCGGGGCGGCGACCGCGCTGGCGCTCGCGGATGCCGGGGCCGATGTCGCCATCAGCTACCTCCAATCCGCGCAACGCGCCGAGGAGGTCCGTCAGGCGGTGCAGGCGCGCGGTGTCCGCGCCGCCGCCCTGCGCGCCGACCAGGAGGACCCGGTGGCGGTGGAGGGGCTGATCCGCGCCGTGCTGCGGGATTTCGGCCGGCTGGACATCCTGGTGAACAATGCGGCGCAATTCGTGGTCGGCACGGTGAATGATCCTGATGGCGACCTGGCCGCCTTTGATCGGCAGAACCGCATCAACATCGGCGGCGTCGTCACCGCCATCCGCGTGGCGGCCCAGGTGATGGGCCGGGGCGGGCGGATCATCACGCTAGGCTCGGCCATGGCGGCCCATGTGGGCTTCCAGGGCCTGGCCGACTACGCCGCCACCAAGGCCGCCATCGTCGCCTATTCCCGCGGTGCGGCCCGCGACCTGGGGCCGGCGGGCATCACGGTCAATGTCGTCCAGCCCGGCTCGATCGAGACCGACATGAACCCGGCCGAGGGCCCCTTTGCCGAATCCCAGATCGCGACGAATGCGCTGGCCCGATACGGCCGGCCGGAGGAGGTTGCGGCCGGCATCGTCTTCCTCGCGGGCGCGGAAGCCTCCTTCATCACCGGCGCGGTGCTGGACATTGATGGCGGATATGGCGCCTGATCCGGCCCCTCATGAGAAGCCCGGGAGGGGTAGCCTCTTGTTCGCCTTGCCCTCGCTGGTTGGGGCCCTCGTCTTCGCCATGGCGGTGCCATCGGCCAGCCAGGAGATCAAGATCGGCCTCTCGCTCGGCCCCACGAGCTTCGACCCGCATTACCACGCGCATGCGGCCAGCTTCATCATGCAGCGGCACGTCTTCGAGCCGCTGATCACCCGCGCGGCCGACCTCTCCCTGCAGCCGACGCTGGCCAAGCGCTGGGTACTGCTGCCCGAGGGCGATGGCTGGGAGTTCCATCTCGACCCGGAAGCACGTTTCCAGGATGGCACGCCGGTCACCGCCGGCGATGTCGCGGCCAGCCTGCGACGTGCCCTGACCCTCCCGCACAGCCCCGCCCGATGGACGCCATTCCTGGCCGATATCACCCGCATCGAGATCATCAACGAGCGCACCCTGCGCCTGCGTGGAGAAGGCCCGGCCCCGCTGCTGCCCGCCAATATCACGGCGCTGATGATCATCCCCGCCCGGATCGCCGCCACGGCGGCAACCGCGGATTTCAACGCCGGCCGCGCCGCCATCGGCAGCGGCCCCTACCGGCTGCGCCGCTATGTCGCCGGCACCCTGCTGGAGTTCTCGGCCGACCCCGGCTGGTGGCGGGCCAGGCGTGACGGGGCCGAGCCCTGGACGCGGGTGGAGATGCGGGTCGTCAGCAATGATTCGACGCGCGTCGCCGCCCTGATGGCGCGCGACCTCGACCTGATCGAGGCGGTGCCGCCGGCCGATGCGGCCCGACTGGCGGCCCGCGCCGACATGTCGCTCGCCCAGGGGCCACACGGCCGCATCGTCTATCTCGCGCTCGACCAGAAGGTGGCGCCGCCTGCCGGGCTGACGGACCGTCGGGGGGCAAGGCCCGCGCGCAACCCACTGGCCGATGTCAGGGTGCGGCGGGCGCTGTCCATGGCGATCGACCGCGCGGCCATCGTCGCGCGGGTGATGGACGGCTACGCCACGGCCAGCGACCAGATCCAGCCGACCGGCCTGCCGGCGCATGACCCCACCATGGCGCCCGTGACCTACGATCTGGGCGAGGCACGCCGCCTGCTGGCTGAGGCCGGGTGGCCCGAGGGCTTCCGGATGGTGCTGGGGGGACCGAACAACCGGATCGTGAATGACGAGCGCATTCTGCAGGCCCTGGCGCAGATGTGGGAGCGGCTGGGCGTCTCGGTAGAGGTGCAGGCACAGCCCATGGCGGTCTACCTGCCGCGCTTCGTCGCCGGCGGGTACCCCTCCGCCTTGGCAAGTTGGATCATCCCGAGCGAGGACCCGAACAGCTTCTTTTCGGCGATCCTCGCCGCGCGAAATCCCGCACGTGGCCGCGGCGTCTACAACCCCGGTGGCTACGGCAATCCGATGCTGGATGAGCTGCTCGACCAGGCGCTGGGCACGCTGGATCCAGCCGCCCGACATCGCCTGTGGCACCGCGCCACGCGGCTCGCGATCAGCGAAGATGTGGCCGTGCTGCCCCTGCACCATCAGGTGGGCCTTTGGGCGATGCGCCAGGGCCTGCGCTATGAGGCGCGTCCCGACGAGGCCACCTACGCCATGGGCATACGCGCCGTCACGCTGCCATGATGCGCTGGGCGGCGCGCTGTCCGATCTGGCGGGACCGGCCGTCCACACCCGCCGCATGGGCTCGGCGCCAACGCATGGGGCTTGTGCCCTCGGCGCGTTTGAACACGCGGGAGAGATGCGCCTGGTCGCAGAGGCCGCAGGCGTAGGCGATCTCGGCCAGCGGCATGGAGGTTTCCGTCATCATCCGCTTGGCGGCCTCGACGCGGCGCCGTTGGATGAAGTTGCAGGGGGACATGCCGAAACTGCCGCGAAAGGCGCGCGAGAAATGCGCCGGACTGAGCCGGGCGATGCCGGCCAATTGCCCGACCGTGATCGTATCGGCGATTTGCGTTTCGACATGCTCCGCCACGCGCCGCGCCTGCCACGTGGCCAGTTCCACCCGCGATGATCGGTCGGCTTTCCGCCCAAGGGCCAGCTCCATCTCCGCCAGCATCGCCTGCGCCCGCGCTGTGAGGATCCGGGCCGTGGTCAGATCCGCCGACACGGCGAGGGCGGCTTGCGTGAGGGTCTCGGCGGTACGCGCCAGTCCGAGATCGAACCGCGCTTGGTCTTCTCGGCTGGTCGCCATGGGTCTCTCCGGCTTGCGCATTGCGTCGTGGAGGAACATGCCGCGAAAGCCGGGCGGGACTGAGTTGTATGCTGTGAAAAATCGTGGAACGGCGCGCCCGTCCCGCTCTGAAGCCCGGCCGTGCTGGGCACCCGGGGAGCTTTCCAGGGAGTTCGAGCCGACAGTGCAGTCGATCTGGAACTGGGTTCGCCAGGCCCAGCGCGACGGCGGGGCTCGCAGGGAGGGTGGCGTGACCAGCCTCGGACGGGAGGAGCTGACGAAGCTCCGGCGTGAGAACCAGCGCCTGCGTCAGGAGCGCGACATCTTGGCAAAGGCGGCGGCCGTCGGACGTATACGTCCGACCGCGCGGGAGAAGGCCCCGAACGGGTCTTCCGGTTCATGCGCGCGCAACCCGAGCCGAATTCCCCATCAGCACCATGGCCCGCGTTCTGGGCGTCTCGGTGTCGGGCTGCTACACATGGCACCGACGTCCGGCTTCGGCCCATGCCACAAGCGACGCGGTTCTGCTGCGCCGCATCCGCACGATCCATGCTGCCTCCCACGGCACCTACGGCGCGCCCCAGCTGCGCGCAGAACCGCAGGCGTCCGTCCCTCCACCGGCTCGGTCGGCGATGCGTACGACAACGCCATGGCAGAGGCGTTCTTCGCCACCCTCGAGTGCGAGCTACTGGATCGGCGCAGCTTCCGCTCCCAGGCAGAGGCTCGAATGGCGGTGTTCACCTTCATCGAGGGCTTCCACAACCCGACCATGCGCGGCGATCTTAACCGGATCATCATGGATGAGGATGTGGAGGCGCGGACGCGCCGCGGTGCGATCGTCACCGTGGCCGATGCGTACAACCTGCCCGCACGCCTGGAGGATAGCCACGAGGCGCAAGAGCAGATTGCGTTTGCCCATGTCATCCCGCTGAACAGGACCCACCTCGTGACAGCGGATGAGCTTGCCCTGGTGGAAAGCTGGATCCGCACGCTGAACCCGCAGGGCAGGCTGCACCGGAAGCAGCGCGCCGCGCTGCCGATGGATCAGATCCCGGATCCAGGGCGGCTTCGATCTCTCGCGCATCCCGGAAGTCGAGCCCGGTTTCCTCACCGGCGAGGATGATCACGAGCATGACAGCGGCATCACCGACGTCAGTTTCGAGATCGCCGGCCCATTGGACCCGCCGCGCAGGGGAGCATCTTCTGCGCACCAAGGGCATCCTGAACGACCAGGGGACAGAGCAGGGCTTTGCACTCCAGGCCGTCCCTATGCTGGCGCGTGGCGGCGACAGCGGTCCCTGGAAGGCGGGCGAGGCCCGGCGCTCCAGGATCGTGTTCATCGGGCGCAATCTGAGCCGCCCGGTGCTGCGGCGTGGCTTCGAATCCTGCATCGCCCCGCCGGCTATTGCCTGCGGGTCGCGCCCGTGGCCGATCCGCCTGGGGTTCTGGCCCCCCCGGCGAAGCGCGACTCAAGCTTGCCACGTGGCAAGCTAGCGATTACTCCCTGACGTCAGTGATGTCCTTCCGTCGCGCCCTCAGCTTGGTGCTTGCCCTGGTGCTCTGCCTTCAGAGTAGCTTGGCCATGGCCCATGGGCTGCGCGTGGTGGCACCGGCCGGGCATCAACCCTTCCAGGTCGAAATCTGCACCGCCGAAGGCCTGGTCAAGCTGGACCTGGGCGGCGCCGAGGATGGCGGAGGCCATCGCGAGGACGGGCATGCCGGCTTCTGCCTTGCCTGCCTGGGCGTGGCCGTCGGCGCGCTGCCGGTGCCGGGCGAGGTGGCGGCGCCGCTGGTGGCCTTCACCGCCCTGGCGCCATGGCCGGCGCAGGCTTCGCTGCTGCCTGGCGCGCGGGCGCCGCCCTACCGCCCCACGGGCCCACCCTCCTTCTCCTGAATTGCCAGACCACCCTGCGCCGATCCCGGCGCGGGGCGATCCGCCATTTCCGGGGAGATTCCATCCATGTTCCGCAGGCTATCCGCCGCCGCGCTGAGCGCGCCCTTCCTCTTCGCCGCCGCCCCCTTGGCCGCGCACGATCGTGTCTTCGTCTCCGGCCAGGATGCGCTGGTGGCCTATGACCTCGCCACCGGGCAGGAGGTGGCGCGCTTCGCCACGCCGGGTGTGTCGGCCGACATGGTCATGTTGGAGACCGGCCACCTGCTCCTCAACCACCGCGATGGCCAAGCGGTGCTGGTGGTGGACGCCAATACCCTGACCGAGGTGGCGCGCTTCCCCTCCTCCACGCTGGGCGGCAGGCGCCCGGTCCACGCCTATCTCTCGCCGGTGCTGCAGGGGCGGCGCGTCGTCGTCGTCATGAATGACGGCGATGAGAGCCGCACGCCCCCTGGCACGCCGGCGGCGGACAGCAGCGCGCTCTTCGTGGATGCGACCCCCGGCCGCCCGACCTTCCTGCGGCCGATCGGCGAGGTCCGGCTTGGCACAGGGCATCACAAGCTGACCTTCGCGCCGGATCGCGCGCGGGCGGTGGTGTCGAATATCGGCGACTGTGCGGCGGTGCTGCAGGTGGTGGATTTCACCGATCCCACCCAGCCGCGCGTCATCGCCGCGCTGGAGGCCGCCGGCATTGGCCTGACAGGTCCCACGGATGCACATCCCGGCGCGCGCCCCTGCCACCCGCGCGGCGGCCAGGCCGGGGTTCGCCCCGCGCCGCATGGCACCGCAACCGATCCGGTGACCGGGCGCGCCTGGCACAACCTCAATGGCATGGGCGCCTTCGTCAGCCTCGACACGCGCGCCGAGACGCCGAGCTTCCGGCTGCTGCCGGCCACGCGCGGCTGGGGCGGCGCGGCCATCGCCGCCCATCCGACCGCCGGCTTCGCCTATGCCCCGCAATTCGCCCCGCGCGAGGGCGATGCCCGCAGCCCGGGCGTGGCCTGCCAGGTGGGCCAGGTGGCGCTGCTCGATGCGCGGGCCGATCGCGTCGCGGCGGAGTTGCCGATCCTGGCCGATGGGCCGGACTGCACCCGCAGCCTCGCCGGCACGCCGGAGGCCGGGCTGCGCACCGGCTATGCGACCCTGGTGGCCGACACGCTGTTCCTGCCGCTCGCGACGCTGGGCGCCGCCACCACGCGCAGCCACGGCGTGGCGGTGGTGGATGTCTCGGTGCCGAACGAGCCGCGCCAAATGCCCAGCATCCGCGTGGGCGCGCATACCGGCCACCGCGACAACGCCATCACCGGCGATGGCCGCCTGCTGATCGTGCCGAACAATGTGGATGCCACCATCAGCGTGATCGACACCGCGCGGCGCGAGGTGGTGCGCAGCTTCCCCGTGGTCGCCACGCCGAACCGCATCGCCGTCTTCGGCGCGAGTGGCGCGTCCCGGCCCGCCGGGCCCATGCCGGTGGCGCGCTGAGGCCGCGGCGATGCCGGAACGGATCAGGCAGGGCTTGGCGATGGTCGCTCTCCTCGCGGCGACGCTGGCCGGCGGGGCGATGTGGTTTCAGCGCGGGGGCATGGCGCCGGCCGCGGATGGCGCCATGCCCGGCCTGGCCGCCAGCCTGGGCGGCCCGTTCAGCCTTGTGGACCAGGACGGGCGGCGCGTCACCCAGGCGAGCTATGCGGGCCGCTTTCTGCTGATCTATTTCGGCTACCGCTTTTGCCCCGATATTTGCCCGACAGAGCTCGGCAAGATGGCGGCTGCCCTCGATCTGCTGCCAGCGGCGATCCAGGCCCGCATCCAGCCGCTCTTCATCACGGTGGACCCCGAGCGCGACGATCCGGCGGGCTTGAAGGACTACACCGCGCTGTTCCACCCGGCGCTGATCGGTCTGACCGGCACCTCGGCCGAGACACGGGCAGCGGCACGCGCCTGGCGGGTCTTCTACGCCAGGCAGACCGCCGGCCGGGATGCCGACGCCTATCTGATGGACCACTCCTCCTTCATCTATCTCGCCGGGCCCGATGGCCGGGCGCGGCAACTCTTCCCCCCCGAAACCACCCCCGAAGCCCTGGCCGCCGCGCTCACGCGCGCGGTCGTCGGCGGCTGAACCCGGAGCCACCGCCATGCTCACCCGAACCCTCCTGCTCGCCGCCGCCCTGCTGGCCGCCCCGCCCCTGGCCCGCGCCTGCGATCCCGAAGCCATGAACGCCGAGATGACGGCGCTCTGCCGCGCCGGGCTCGATCCCGCCATCGCCTGGTCCCGCGCCGTGCTGCCGCAGGCCAGCACCGAGGAGGCCGCGGAGCTCGACCGCGTCGCCATCGCGGCGGGCGATGCCTGCGACGTCGGTGACCCCGCCGCGGGCGCGCTGGCCGCCGTGCAGCTCGCCCGGCTGGTCGGGCGGATCGAGGCGCGCGCCGCCGCCCTGCCGATCCAGCCCACCCGCCTGCCCAACTGATCCTCGCCAAGGAGAACACCCATGACACGCATTCCTCGCCGCGGCCTGATCGCCGGCGCCGCCACCCTCCTCGCCACGCCGGCGCTCGCGCATCACGATTTCACGCTGGGCGATCTCAGGATCGGCCATCCCTGGACGCGCGCCGCCGGCGCCAACGCCAATGGCGCGGGCTTCATGACGCTGCGCAATGTGGGCGCCCGCCCCGACCGGCTGATCGCGGCCGCCACGCCCATCGCCCGCACGGTCGAGCTGCACACGCATATCCGCGAGGGCGAGGTGATGCGCATGCGCCCCGTGGCGGATATCCCTGTGCCACCCGGGCAGACCGTGCGCCTGAGGCCCGGTGGGCTGCATGTGATGCTGATCGGCCTGAATGAGCCGCTGCGCCGTGGCGCCGAAGTGCCGCTGACGCTGCGCTTCGAGCAGGCGGGCGAGGTGCGGATCACGCTCGAAGTCCAGGCCGCCGGCAGCGCCGGCCACACGCATTGAAACACCAACAAGAAGGTACAACGCCATGACACGCTTCATCCCCGGCCTCGCCGTCCTGCTGCTGGCGGCGACGCCCGCCCTCGCGCAGCAGGAGGTCTCGATCCGCTTCGCCGCCCAGGTGAATGGCGCGGGTTTCGCCTGTGGCCAGAGCTTCACGGGCATCGGCAGCACCCAGGCCACCGCGACGCCAACCGATTTCCGCTTCTACGTGCATGACGTGCAGCTGCTGCGCGCCGATGGCAGCGCCGTGCCGGTGACGCTCAGCGAGAGCCCCTGGCAGCACCAGGGCGTGGCGCTCCTCGATTTCGAGAATGGCCAGGGCCCCTGCGCCCAGGGCGGCAATGCTGCGCTGAACGAGACGCTGCGCGGCACGGCGCCGGCCGGCAGCTACAGCGGGCTGCGCTTCACGCTGGGCGTGCCCGAGCGGCTGAACCACCAGGATGCCACGGTGGCGCCGAGCCCCTTCAACCTGACGGCGATGTTCTGGAACTGGCAGAACGGCTACAAATTCGTGAAGGTGGATCTCCAGGTGGGCGCCGCCGCCCCGGCCGCGCCGAACGCGCCGGCCCATGCCGGCGCGGCGGGCGAGGGCGGCTTCGCCCTGCATCTGGGCAGCACGCAATGCGTGGCCGCCGCGCCCACCCAGCCCGGCCGCGATTGCCGCAACCCCAACCGCCCCGTGATCACGCTCACTGGCTTCGACCCGCTCTCGGCCCCGGTGATCGCCGATGTCGGCCCGGTGCTGGCGGGCGTGGACATCACGCGGAATACCGAGCGCACGCCGCCCGGCTGCATGTCCTTCCCGAATGATCCGGAATGCCGCCCGGTGCTGCCCGCACTCGGCCTGCCCTACATGGATCTGCCAGCGGGCGAGCAGCGCTTCTTCCGCGTGCAGCCGCTGCGCCAGGCGGCCCGGTGAAGGTCTTCGCGGCCCTCGCTGTCGCGGCCGCGCTGCTGTTCGGCACCTCGGGCGGCATCGCGACGACCACGCTGTGGGAGTGGCGGCTGCCGGCCTGGGTGCCGCCGCCCCAGCTCGACCGCCCACTGCGGACGGCGGAGGTCGAGCTGGGCCGATACCTGTTCCATGACACGCGCCTCTCGCGCGATGGCAGCATGAGCTGCGCCACCTGCCACCAGCAATCGCGGGCCTTCACCGTGAACCGCGCGACGGTGCCGGGCGTGGATGGCTCGCCCGGGCTGAAGAACCCGATGAGCCTCGTGAACCTCGCCTGGGCGCCGGTGCTGACCTGGGCCAATCCCGGCCAGACGCGGCTGGAGGAACAGGCGCTGATCCCGCTCTTCTCCGACCATCCGGTGGAGATGGGCATGTCCGGCCGCGAGGCGGAGATCTTCGCGGCGCTCGCCGCCGATCCGCGCTACCCGCCGCTGTTCCTGGCGGCCTTCCCGGAGCGCGAGGGAGCCATGACGCTGGAGACGCTGACCCGGGCGCTGGCCGCCTTCCAGCGCGCCATAACGAGCTTCGAGAGCCCCTATGACCGCTATCGCTGGGGCGGCGATCGCAACGCGATCAGCGCGGCCGCCCGCCGCGGCGAGCGGCTGTTCTTCGGCGAACGGCTGGAATGCTACCATTGCCATGGCGGCTTCCTCTTCACCGACAATGTCACCCATGCGCGGCTGATCGCGCCCGAGATCGGCTTTCACGACACCGGCGTGGCCCGCACCGGCGGCATTGGCGAGCACACCGGCAACCCCGCCCAGAACGGCGCTTTCCGCACGCCCTCGCTGCGCAACGTGGCGCTGACCGCGCCGTACATGCATGACGGCTCGATGGCGACGCTGGAGGAGGTGCTGCGCCACTACGCGCGCGGAGGGCGCGCACGTGGGCCGCACACCTCCTCGCTGCTCGCGGGCTTCCGCCTGACCGAGCGCGAGCGCGCCGACATCCTGGCCTTCCTCCACACGCTGACGGATGAGCGGATGATCCGGGATCCGCGCCTGGCCGACCCGTTCCGGTGAGGCGCATCCGCATGACAGAGGATGGCGCGGGCGGGCGCCGATGCTGGAGGGGTTCTGCCCGCTCTGCCACGCCCTGTCGCAGCCACCCGCCTGCAACGCGCCGCTGCCGCCCCATCCGCCCTGGCCCCGCGTGGAACTCGGCTGGAGCAGCGCCGGGCCCGCGGCACCGCCGCCTGCCATTCGCGGGCCACCTAGCGACTCCAGGGCATCTCCCTCGATCTTCGGCTGACGTCCCCCGCGGCTGCGCGGGCGTGCCCCCGCCTGCATCCGCGCCATGACCCATAGAGAGGATTCGGCCCTTGTCCCAGCTCATCCGCCGCCGGGAGCGGCGCAGACCACCCCACGGACGCCCGAGGCAACCGTCCCGCCGACCACCGTGATCGGCCGCGAGGAGCGCGACCAGGTCGGCCCGCTGCAGGGCTACCAAGCGCTCACCTCCAGCACCGCCACGCGCACCAACACGCCGATCCAGGAGATCCCGCAATCGGTCACCGTGATTCCGCGCAGCCTCTTCACCGACCAGGGCGCGGTCACGCTGGACCAGGCGCTGCGCAATTCCGGCTCGGTCGTTCCCGAAAGCCCGCTCTTTCTCAACCAGAACCTCAACACGCTGATCCGCGGCTTCGCGGCCGAGATCTATCGCGACGGGCTGCAAAGCTTCGGCAAGGTCGGCCTCGCGCAGAGCCTGCTCGGCGTCGAGCGGATCGAGATCGTGAAGGGGCCTTCGGGCGCGCTGTTCGGCGGCGGCCTGGGTGGCGGCTTCGAGGGCGTGGTGAACATCATCTCGCAGCGGCCCTTGCCCAGCAACAGCTACGCGGCCGGCGTCACCTTCGACCCCTATGGCTATCGCAACCCCTGGGTGGACCTGAACCAAGCCTATCGCGACCACAACGGCACCACCTATACGGTGCGGCTGCAGGCGGAATACCAGTATGGCCGCTCCTACACCGAAAATCTCAAGACCGATGGCTACCAGGTGTTGCCCACGCTCAGCATCACGAATGACCGCACGAACCTCGTGGTGCAGGCCTTCTTCTCGCAGCGCACGGCCAATGATTATCCGGGCCTGCCGCCCGAGATCAGCGGCGGCAGCCCCCGCATGGGCATCGACCGCTTCGTGAATGCGAATGGCGCCAATGTTCCTCGCACCCAGACCACGCGCAACGGCACGCGCGTCGGCATCGGCTATGACATCCTGCCGGGCCTCACGTCCTTCATGGGCTGGGGCAATTCCATCCGCTCGCCCGGCGGCTATGGCTTCAGCGGCTTCCTGACCAATCCGAAGCCCGAGGAAAGCCAGCAATTCGAGGCGGGCGTGAAGCTCAACCTGCCCTTCGGGCTGAGCGGCACGCTGGCCTGTTTCAACATCGAGCGCAGCAACGTCCCGTATTTCGACCCGTTGGCCGGCGGCAACCGCCAGATCGGCGAGCAGCGTTCGCGCGGCTTCGACCTGGACCTGCTGTGGCAGCCCGATGCGCAATTCTCGCTGCTGGGCAGCTTTGCCTACACCATGGCGGAGACGGTCTCGGACAGCATCATCGCGCCCGGCACGCCGCTGCGCCTGGTGCCGCGCAATGCGGGCCGGGTCTGGGCGAATTACCGGCTGCACGGTCTGGCCCTGCCCGATCGGGCGCAGGGCTTTTCCATCGGCGGCGGACTCACCTCCGTGGCCGGGGCCAGCACCTCGGATCAGCCCAATGCCATCCGCACGGCCGGCTATACGATCTTCGACGCTGCCATCAATTATGACACCGGCCCGCTGCGGGTGAGCGTTGCGGGGCGCAACGTCGGCAACCGCAACGATGTGATCCCCTTCAGCTACTTCAACAACTCCATGGCGCGGTGGGCAGGCGCAGCCCGCCGCGAAACGGCACGACCATGACATGTCGCGCTTCCACCTGGCCCCGGCGCGGGGGTGGCCCGAAGCCTGTTCCGGTGCGAATCATTCTTGGGAAATCCTGCCAAAGCTGGACACATTCGGACCAATGACCACAAAGCACACTTGCTCGCTGAACGGGCTGAAGTCTCTCGTGGATGAGCAGGTCGCCGCGCCCAGCTAAAAGCACCAGCAGCGAGTATGTCCGCGAGCTCATCCGCAAGGACCAAGAACGCGAGCGCCTGCGCTGCATCATGCTGGACGGCGCGGGATCCGCGCCGAGGGTGCCCGCGGATGACGTCTACTTCGACACGCTCCACCGCCGCGTCCGCCAGCCGCAGGCGAGGCGGCACAGCACGACATCGACCAGGTCATTGCTCACTAAGCGGTGGAGGCCGGCGAGCCGTTCGCGCTGGCCTTCATTGGCGTGCTGGAGCGGGCCCTCCGGCGGATGGCGCAGCATCTGGCGGCGGGCTCGCCGCGCCATGCCTTCGCGCTACGGCTGGAAGGGCTCCGCGGCTGGCGCCAAAGACGGCGCAGGCGACCAGGGGCAGGATGGAGGCATAGAGCCCGACCACGGGCGGCAGGCCGGCCAGCATGGCGTAAGCCAGGCTCTGCGGGACCAGCATGATGGTGACGATCACGGCCGCGAAGAGATCGTTCACCGCCTCGCCGCGCGTGTAGCGCGGCGCCCATTCCAGAATGGGGA
>JAESGN010000250.1_pt1 | contig 86301 bp, 54 predicted proteins | sample 9269731 | NCBI WGS metagenome assembly JAESGN01 (sample SAMN15720683, study PRJNA650826) | algae metagenome | isolation source: Mojavia pulchra JT2-VF2 and co-occurring heterotrophs from desert soil | place: USA: Cadiz Valley, Joshua Tree National Park, CA | collected 1998-06-08
TCGGCGCTTCCCGAGACGGTGAAGGTGTGCGGATCCATTATGGCGGTGGGCGCGCTGGGCGGAGTGATGTCGGGCGCATGCGCCGTGGTGGAGGGCGAGACATTGCCGGCCGGATCGGTCTGGGTGACGGTGACCGTCTGGCCATTGTTCTGGGGCTGGGTGAGCGTCACGGTGTAGCTGCCGTTGCTGCCCACCGTGCCGCTGCCGAGCAGCGTGCCCGAGGGGTCGCGCACCTGCACGGTGGCGCCCGCCTCGCCCGTGCCGGTCACGCTGGCGCCATTGCCGCTCACCGTCGCGGTGGGGGCGCTGGGCGGAGTGGTGTCCACCGTGGCGGTGGAACCGCCGCCACGGCTCGATCCGCCACCGCCGCCCGCCAGCGCCGCCGCGCCCCCGGCCACGGCGACGCCCCCGAGCAGGACCGGAAGCAGCGCACCGCCTCCGCCGCCGGCGGCAGCCTCGGCCCCGGCCCCGATGAGGAGATCGTCGATCCCGTGCAGCGCCGCGAAGCGCGCCGGTCCCGACGCCGCCGTATTCGCCAGCCAGAGATGATCGCCTTCGCGAACGACGAGATCGCTCGCCGCCCCATTTGTCTGGACATAGAAATTGGAGACACGGATCGTCTCGCCATTGGCGAGATGCACGATCAGGTCGTTGCCTTGCCGCTCCAGGGCGGTGATCTGCGACCGGTCGATGTCGAGCCGAACCACGCTGGGGCTGGATAGATCGATGGAGTCCCCGGGAACATGGACAATATTACCCGTCGATTTATCGATCACATCGGCACGCATGACAGTCTCCTCCCAGAGAAATCCACGCAACTTCGCCGGAGCCGACTGGTTAACATTTGCGCAAGTATTTAGTTTAAATTTAGTAACCTGCGAAACATTGTTAGAAGGTCCGGTAAATCGCTGAAACCTTAAGGAGGCGATTTCGATGCAATGCTTCCGAAATCGGAATCAATCGATCTACTTGCTGGCAAAACTATCGCGTGGTCCCGATTGTTTGCGGGCGGTCGCCGGAACCTGATTGCTGATGGAATCCCGGCCAGGGACTCGGTGCTTTTCACTAGCCTTTCGGCCGCCGGAACGCGGGCGCGCCCGATGGGCACGGCGGTTCTGCGCCGGGGCCGGGGATAATTCTTGGCTAGCGGAAGATCTCGTCTTCAGCCGCGATGCCGTGTCTCGGCGAGATCGAGTTCGCGCGTCAGCTTGCGCGCAGTCTCGCTGCCGATCGCGCGCGCCCGGCCGAGTTCCAGCAGTCGCGCGCGCTCGGCCTGGATGCCGACGAGCCTGAGCTCGCTTGCCAGCCTTTCCTGCGCGCGTGCTTCGCCCGCCATGCCCTCGCCCAGGCCTTCGATGCGTTCGCGATAGAAGCCCATCACGCGCGCGCCGGCCGCAGCGTAGAGATCGGGATCGCCATGCGTCTCGCCAAGCGCGTGCTGGTGCCGCTCGACCGCGCGGATGGCGGCCTCGGCGGTGGCGACGCGTGCGGAATCCTCTTCCGCCTGCCGGGACGGCTCGGGGGGCAGGGTCAGCCCCTTGAGCAGGATCGGCAGCGCGATGCTGGCGATGACCAGCGACACGATGATCACGCCGGCCGCAAGGAAGATCGCCAGGTCGCGGGCGGGGAAGGGCGTGCCGTCCCGCAGCATCAGCGGCAGGGTGAGCACGCCGGCCAGGGTTATCGCGCCGCGCACGCCCGCGAACGACGTCGCCGCGACCAGTCGCCAATTGGGGCTCCGCATCGTCTCGGTACCTTCGCGCTTGCGCAGGATGGTCAGCCGCAACGAAGTCCACACCCAGGCGAAACGCAGCGCCGCCAGCCCGGCGACGATCGCCACGACATAGACCGCCAGCCACCAGGGCGAGGCATGGCCGGTCAGCAGCACGGTCTGCTTGGCGCCCGCGACGATGCCGGGCAACTGCTCGCCCAGCAGCACGAAGATCACGCCGTTGAGCGTGAACTGGAGCGTGTCCCATACCGAGTTCCGGCGCATGCGGGTGACTGCCATCGCCTGGCGCGAGATTTCGGCGAAAGTCATGGTCACGCCCGCCGCCACGGCAGCCAGGATGCCCGATGCGTGGAGATGCTCGGCGAGCAGATAGGAGCCGAACGGGATCAGCAGGCTGACGAGGATCTGCGAGCCGGTGTCCTCGCCCCAGCGGCGGGTCACCCAGGCCTTGGCGCGCGAGGCGGCGAGCGTGACCAGCACGCCGATCGCGAGCCCTGCGCCCGCCACCCAGAGGAAGGTCAGCGCCGCCTGGCCCGCGGAGAAGCTGCCCGTCAGCGCGGCGGCGACGGCGAAGCGCAGGCAGACCAGGCCCGAGGCATCGTTGAGCAGCGATTCGCCTTCCAGGATGTGCATCATGCGCTTCGGGATGGGCACGCGCGCGGCGATCGCCGACACGGCGATCGGATCAGTGGGCGAGATCACTGCCGCGAGCGCGAACGCCACCGCCAGGGGCATGGCGGGGATCATCCAGTTGATCAGCAGCCCCATGCCGATCACGGTCAGCAGCACCAGCCCGAGCGCCAGCTCGACCACGGTGGAGAGATCCTTGAACAACTCGTCCTTGGGGATGCGCCAGCCGTCGAAGAACAGCAGCGGCGGCAGGAACAGGAACATGAACAGCTCGGGATCGAGCTCGACGCGGTGCGAGGTGGACAGGCCGATCGCGGCGCCCAGCACGATCTGCACCAGCGGGGTCGGCACGCCGAACGGCAGCATGCGCGCGACCGCGCCGCTGACGACGACGGCGAGCAGGAGGAACAGGATGATCGAAACGGTTTCCACGGCTCTGCCTCGTTCTGCGCGGCCCGGCGGCCCCGCGGCTAGGTTGCATGTCCCGGCGCGGGCCGGAGATGGGGCGGGAATTCAGCTCGCGCTGGCGAGCCGATAGCCGACTCCGGGCTCGGTCGCGAGCAGCCGTGGATCGCTCGGGTCCTCCTCGATCTTCTGGCGGAGCAGGCCGATATAGACGCGCAGATACTGGCTGTCTGCGGTATCGCTGCCCCAGCCCACGGCGAGCAGCCGCTTGTGCGTCACCACCTGGCCGGCGCTGAGCGCCAGCGTCCGCAGCAGGTCATATTCCTTCGGCGACAGCTTCACCACATCTCCTCCCAGCGACACGCGGCGCGCCTGGAAATCGATCTCCAGCGGGCCGCTGCGATAGGTGGCGGGCGTGTTCTTCAGGCTGGAGCTGCGCCGGATCGCCGCGCGGATGCGGGCCATCAGCTCGCCGATTTCGAACGGCTTGTTCACATAGTCGTCGGCACCGTGATCGAGTGCGGCGATCTTCTCGGCTTCCTGATGGCGAGCGGAGATGACGATGATCGGCACCTGGCTCGTCGCGCGCAGGGCGCGGATGACGTCCTTGCCGTCGATATCGGGCAGGCCGAGGTCGAGCAGCACCACTTCGGGCTTGATGTCCTCGGCCATGCGCAGCGCCGGGACGCCGGCCGAGGCGACGGCGACGCTATAGCCTTCGGCACCGAGCACCGGTTCGAGCACCGCGATCAGCGCAGGCTCGTCGTCGACGAGGAGGATGTTGGTCATGCTTGCATAGCCTCGGCGAGCGGAAGTCGGATGGTGATGCGGGTGCCGCGGTCGTCCAGCCCGGGGATGGTCGCGTGGATGGTGCCGCCCAGCGCCTCCACGAACCCCTTGGCGATCGCCAGCCCCAGGCCGCTGCCGCGCCCGGTCGCGTCGGGCCTGCCGGCGCGGTAGAAACGTTCGAACACCCGCTGGAGCGCATGCTCCGGTATGCCCTGGCCGCTGTCCGCTATGTCGATCCGGCAGGCGCCGTCCTCGGCGGATATGGCGATTTCCACTCGGGCGCCCTCGTCACTGTAGAGGATCGCATTGTCGAGGATGTTGAGCAGCACCAGTTCGAAAAGAGCGGGATTGGCGGCGACCGGCAGGTCGGGGTCCGGCGCGTGCAGCGTCACTTGCCGCCCGCCCGCACGGGGCCGGATCCGGTGCAGGGCCGCGCCGGCCATTTCGGCGGCGCCCAGGATCTGGAGCGGCTGGGCGAGGCCGCCCGCTTCCATCCGGCTCATCTCGAGCAGATTGGCCGTGTAGCGATTGAGGCGCTCGCACTCGTCGACCACGCCGCGCAGCAGGCGTGCGGAGGTTTCCGCGTCGAGCTTCTCGCCATAGGCGATCAGGCTCGACGCCGACGCGCTGATCGCGGTGAGCGGCGTGCGGAAATCATGGCTGACCGAAGCGAGCAGCGCGCTCTTCAGCTTCTCGGCCCGGGCAACGGCGCTGCGCTCGGTGATCTGCTCGGACAAGGCGGCGCGCTCAAGCGCCAGGGCGACCATGTTGGCGACCGCATCGATAAAGGCCGGCTCGACCTTTCCCGGCCGCAGCGGCTCGAGCACGAGCACGGTGAGCGGCGCATTGGCGAGTTCGAGGCGCCTGCCGATCAGCAGGCTGTCCGCGGGAGGCCCGGGCTGGTGCGCGATCTCGGCCGCGAAGGCGTGCCAGCTCGCCGCGCAGGGCATTGCCGAGAGGCAGTGCAGCGCTTCGTCATCGGCCCGGAACAGCGTCGCCCGCGCGCCCAGGATCCGGTGCACCGCCCGCTCGACGGTGACGACGACATCGGCAGGGCGCGCCGCGGACTGGAGTTCCTGGCTCAGCGCCAGCAGGCTGTTGAGCTGGAGATTGCTCGATCGGGCAGCCTGGGCATGGTCCTTCAGCTGCCCGGCGAGTACGCCGGAAACCAGGGCGCACAGGTTGAACACGACGAGCGGCGCAAGATCGCCGCCCGTGACGATCCGGAAGGTGAGGGCCGGCTCGGTCAGGTAGAAATTGTAGATCAGAAAGGCGGCGAGCGCGGCGATCAGCGCCGCGGCGAGGCCGCTCAGCGCGCCGGCAACCGTGATGCCGAGCACGAACACCAGCGCCGCGGCGACTTCGCCGAGCGGATGGACGGCGAACGCCGCTATCACGGACAGGGTGAGGACGATCGCGGTGCGGAACAGGCCGGCGCGATCGAGATGCAGCCGCGCCGTCAGGAAGCCGATGAGGGGATTTGGACGTCCGGTCGTCATCGAGCTCCTGATACCCGCGAAGGGTTGGTCCGGGCGGCGGGCCGGGGCCGGGAGCCCATTGTGCCCGCCGCCACGGTGGGAACGCGCGCCTCTCTTGGGGGGAGGCTTGCATGAGGGGGTGCAATAGCGCGCTCTCGCCGAATGCCTATGGCGGCGGCCGATCCCGGTCCATGCATAAAAAACCTATAGTAACGCCCGCGGGTCAAGCTTCTCTAGGGATGTTTCCGAAACATTTCTTGGAGAAGTTATGCGTAGGGAATTCGTGCTGGCGGTGATGATGGGTGCGGTGGCCCTTGGCGGCTGCGCCAAGCGAGCGCACCCCGGCAACGCGTCGGACGGATCCAGCGCGGTTGGCGGTGGCGAGCCCCATGTCGAGAATGGCGAGGATCCGGCGCTGGCGCGGCTGCAGGCGGATCTGGTGGCCAGCGCGGGCAGCGATCGCGTCTTCTTCACCTTCGATGCCTTCAGCCTCTCCCCCGAAGCGCGCGCTACGCTGACGCGCCAGGCGCAGTGGCTGCGCCAGCATCCGCGCGTGGGCTTCCTGGTCGAGGGCCATGCCGACGAGCGCGGCACCCGCGAGTACAATCTGGCGCTGGGCGATCGCCGCGCGCGGGCGGCGGCCGACTTCCTGGCGCTGCAGGGAATCGCGCCGAACCGGATCACGACCATTTCCTATGGCAAGGAACGGCCCGAGGCGCTGGGCTCCGACGAAGCCTCGCACGCCCAGAATCGGCGTGCCGTGTCAGTCGTCATTCATCTGCCGTAAGGAATATGGGGCCGCCCGGGGGAACGTCATCGTTCCGCGGGCGATCCATGTTATCTGACTGTCCAAGATGAAGATGTCACTGGTCAACCCTAGCAGCGCCGGCACGTCCGCCTCCCGGGCCGGGCGCCACGCCCTGGTCCGCTCGATGGGGCCGTCCGATTCGTCCGCGTGCGAGCCGGGCGCGACGCGTCCTGCCAATGACGCCATGCCCGCCGCCGGCATGCGGATCGCGCTCTTCTCGGGCAACTATAATTGCGTGCGCGACGGCGCCAATCGCGCGCTCAACCGGCTCGTCGATCACCTGCTCGCGCGCGGCGCCGCCGTGCGGGTCTATTCGCCGACGATCGCCGATCCGGCCTTCGCGCCGGCGGGGGATCTCGTGTCGGTCCCGTCGGTGCCGATTCCCGGGCGCAGCGAGTTCCGGGTGGCGCTCGGCCTGCCGGCGTCGGTGCGCGCGGATGTCGAGCGCTTCGCGCCGAACATCGTGCACGTGTCCGCGCCCGACCTGCTCGGCACCGGCGCGCAGAAGCTGGCGCGCCGGCTCGGCGTGCCGGTGGTGGCCAGCCTGCACACCCGGTTCGAGACCTATTTCGACTATTATGGCCTGGGCGTCCTGCGGCGCTGGGGCGAGCGCCGGCTGCAGCGCTTCTATCGCGCGAGCGACCGCGTCCTGGCGCCGAACGCCGCCTCGGCCGATAGCCTGGTGGCAATGGGCGTGGCGGACGAGGACATCGCCATCTGGGGTCGCGGCGTCGATCCCGCGGCCTTCTCGCCGGCATTGCGCGACCTGAACTGGCGGCGCGGCCTGGGATATCGCGACGACGAGATCGTGCCGATCTTCTTCGGCCGGCTGGTCATCGAGAAGGGGATCGCCACCTTCGCCGATACCATCCAGGCGCTGCGCGATCGCGGCTATCCGCTCCGCCCGCTGATCGTCGGCGCGGGGCCGGCCGAGGCGCGATTCCGGGCCATGCTGCCCGAAGCGGTTTTTGCCGGCCATCTCGACGGCCCCGCGCTGGGCCGCGCGGTGGCGAGCGCCGACATCCTGATCAACCCGAGCATGACCGAGGCCTTTGGCAATGTGAACCTGGAGGCGATGGCTTCCGGCCTCGCGGTCGTCAGTGCCGATGCCGGCAGCGCCCGCGCGCTCATCGCTTCCGGCAAGTCCGGCCTGCTGACGGCGCCCGAGGCGGGCCGCCTTGCCGATGCCGTGGCGCAGCTCGTCGAGCGCCCGGACCTCCGCTTCGCGATGGCTGCCGCCGCCCATGCCGAGGCGCGGGGCTATCGCTGGTCCGAGATCCTGGACAATGTGGTCGCCAGCTATGCCGATCTGCTCGGCACCCGTCGCCGGGCAAGCGCCGCCGCTTAGGGTCACGACTCAATCAGCAAGCCGCGTCACCCCCGCTTTCGCGGGGATGACGGTTGAAGGAACATAAGTTCCCAACTGGGTTAAGAACCCAGGCAAGTATTTGATTTTCCGCCGTCGCCCCGGCCTTGAGCCGGGGTCCCGCTGCCTTACGGACGGAAGTAGAAGCGGGATCCCGGCTCAAGACCGGGATGACGAAAGAAGAAGATGAGTCCCCAATCCAGGCGATGCCTTCGCCGCCCGCCGGTCATCGGGTCAGTTCGATTTCGCCGTGCCTTCCCAGGCGGGGGTGGGCTTGCGATAGTCGAGCGCCGGTGCCCGCTTGCCCAGCAACGCGTCATAGCGGAACGCCGGGCCGCGCGCCTTGTCGAGCTCGGCCTTCGCCGCCGCCAGCGTCTCGGGGCTCAGGAACAGGTCCGCCGCCGTCAGCGCGATCGTCTTGGCTGCGACCGCCGCGCCCTTGATTCCGATCGACGAGCCCGATGCCGCCACGGCCTGCCAGCTGTGCGCGGGCGTGCCGGGAACCCAGGTGGCGGCGTTGAGGCCGATCGTCGGCACCGTCCAGCTGATGTCGGACACGTCGGTCGAGCCGCCGCCGTCCGGACCGCGCTCGCGCGAGCTGGTCTGCTGCACCGAATCCAGCGGCTTCTGCGTCGGCAGCGTCTTCTGCAGCTCAGTCGCCCAGGCGATCTCCTGCGGCGTCCACTGCTCGCCGCCCACCGCGTCGAGGTTGCGGGTCATCACCTTGGCAAGGGTCTCGCTCGCGAGCATCGAATAGACGCCGCCGGTGATCTCGTTATCGACCGTGGTGCCCGTCGCCATTGCCGAGCCCTCGGCCGCCTTCACCACGCGGGCCCACACGTCGCGCACGATCGCGGGATCGACGTTGCGGACATAATAATAGCTCTCGGCGAAATCGGGCACGACGTTCGGTGCCTCGCCGCCTGCGGTGATGATGTTGTGGATGCGCGTCGAGGACGGGATGTGCTCGCGCATGAAGTTCACGGCGACGTCCATCACCTCGACGCCGTCGAGCGCCGAACGCCCCTTGTCGGGCGATGCCGCCGCATGGGCGCTGATGCCGTGGAAGCGGAACTTGCCGGAGATATTGGCCATGCTCTTGCCGGTCGAGACGCCATTGGCGTCGCCCGGATGCCAGTGGAGCACCGCCGAGACGTCGTCGAACAGGCCGGCGCGGACGAGATAGACCTTGCCCGAGCCGCCTTCCTCGGCGGGCGAGCCATAGACGCGCAGCTCGCCCTGCACCTTGTTGGCGATCATCCATTCCCTGATCGCGACGGCCGCCTCGACGCTCGCCGCGCCGAACAGGTTATGGCCGCAGCCATGGCCGGCCGCTTTGCCGGGGATCGCCGTCTTGGTCGGCGCGGTGGTCTGGGCGAGGCCGGGCAGGGCGTCATATTCGGCGAGGATGCCGATGACCGGGCCCGAGCCCTGCTTGAAGCTGGCGACGAAGGCGGTCGGCATGCCGGCGACGCCGGGGGTCACGGTGAAACCTGCCTTCTTCAGCCGCGCCTGGAGGAGCGCGGAGGACTTGTTCTCCTGATAGCCGACTTCGGACCAGCCCCAGATCGTCCTGGCGGTGCTCTCCAGGTCGGGCGCATGTTTGTCGATCGCGGCGAGCATGGCGCTGCGCTGCGCTTCGGGGACGCCCTGCGCATGGGCCGAAAGCGGCGCGAGCGCGGCGGCGAGCAGCAGCGCGGTCTTGATCGTCATCTCGTGCACTCTCCTATATTCTACTTGGCGCCGACGGCCGCGGCATCGGGGCGGCGCGTGTCCGCCGATCCCAGGAACCTGTCACCCTCGACCATGATCGACTGGACCGAGCCCATGGTGTTCGACGCCCGCACCTTGTGCCCCTTCGCCTCGAGCAGGGGAATGATGTCCGGCGAGAAACCCTCTTCCAGCTCGAGCGGACCGTCGCCGCCCGACTGGTTGATCCGCGGGCGCTCGGCGGCCTCGGCGACGTTCAGGCGGTGATCGATCACGTTGGAGAGCATCTGCACCATCGTCGCGATGATATAGCCGCCGCCGGGCGTGCCCGTGACCAGCCAGGGCCTGTCGTTCTTGAACACGATCATCGGCGTGATCGTCGAGCCGACGCGCTTGCCGGGGACCGGCTGGGTGGCCTTCCACTCCTCGCCGCGGCGGCCCCAGGCGAGGTTGCCGAGCGAGTTGTTGAGCAGGATGCCCGTGCCCGGCGCCACGACGTGCGCGCCGTAGGAGGCGGAGAGGGTGTAGGTGTTGCTCACCGCATTGCCCGCCGCGTCCACGACCGAGAAGTGCGTCGTGTCCTTGCTTTCGAACGGATAGGGATTGCCGTCGGGCAGGGTCCTGGCGTCGAGCGAACCATCGGCGCGGATCAGCTTCGCGCGCTCGGCCGCATATTCCTTGCTGGCAAGGCCCTTTGCCGGGCTCCGCCAGTCCGGCCCGCCGCCGACCAGCCGGCGGTCCGACCAGACGATCTTCAGCGTCTCGGCCAGCAGGTGGAGATTGGCGACGCTGCCCCAGCGCTGCTCGCGCACCGGGAAGCGCTCGAGGATGTTCATCGCCTCGGCGACGCTCACGCCCGAGGCGGTGGGCGGCATATAGGCGATCGGCATGCCCCGGTAGCTCGACCAGATCGGCTCGGAGATCACCGGCTGGTAATCGGCCAAGTCCTTCGCGTCGATCACGCCGCCGCCGGCCTTCATGCCCGCGGCGATCTTCTGGGCGATGGCGCCGGCGTAGAAGCCGTCACGGCCCCTGGCGGCGATGACCTGCAGCGTCGCCGCCAGGTCGGGCTGCTTCCAGCGCTCGCCGGGGGCATAGGCGCTGCCGTCCGGCTTGAAGAAGACAGCGAGCGCGGCGGGGTCGTCGTGCATCGCCTTCTTCTGCTCGGCATTGGCCTGGGCTTCGTCGTCCGACAGGATCACGCCGTCCCGCGCCATGGCGATGGCGGGGGCGATCAGCGTGCCCCAGGGCAGCGCGCCGAAGCGCTTGTGCGCTTCCCACAGGCCGGCGACCGTGCCGGGGATGGCGACGCCCTTCATCGAATAGCTCTTGGCGGGATCCATCCGGCCGTTGGCGCCGAGCAGCAGGTCCGGCGTCGTGTTGCGCGACGCCTGGCCATAATAGTCGATCGCGATCGTCCGGGCGGGCTTGCCGTCCTTCGCCGCCATGTGGATCAGCATATAGCCGCCGCCGCCGACATTGCCGGCACGCGGCAGCGTCACCGCCAGCGCGAAGGCAGTGGCGATCGCGGCGTCGACCGCGTTGCCGCCCTTGCGCAGGATCGCCGCGCCCACTTCCGCCGCGATCCTGTTCTGGCTCACGACCATGCCGCCGCGCCCGATCGCGGGCTTGTGGATCTGGTCATAGGCGACGATGTCGCCACCGGAGACGCGCTGCGTGGCGGGCGCCTCCGGTGCTTCCTGGGCGAAGGCCGGTGCCGCGAGCGACGCCAGCGCCAGGGCGAGCGCGATCCGCATCAGAAGCTCGCCCGCATATTGGCATACCAGTAGCGGCCATAGGGGGTGTAGAGCGAGCCCAGGAAGCCGTTCGAGCTGAGCGGCGGCGACTCGTTGGTGAGGTTGCGCACGCCGATGCGCAGGCGATAGCGGCCGCCATTGTCGCGCTTGCCGACAGTGATCTGGCCATAGAGGTTGAAGGTCATCCGGTCCTCGATCAGCCAGGCGGCGCCGGCCGAATCGAGCAGGTTCGTATCGAGGACGTCGCTGGTATATTGGGTGAAGCCGCCGATCTGGAACGGCCCCTTCTCCCAGGTGATCGATCCCGTGACCTTCCAGCGCGGCTTGCCGTTCTGGCGGACCAGGTCGCCCGCATCGGCGATGTTGGTGCCCGCGTTGATCGTTCCCGCGGCGCGCGCGGCGATCAGGTTCTGGATCGGCGGTGAGGGCTCGAGGAAGAACTTGTCGAGATAGGCGGCGTTCGCGTTCAGGCTGATCCTGCCGGCACCGAAATCGGGCAGGCGCCAGTTGAAGCCGAGATCGACGCCTGCGGCTTCCTGCGGCAGCAGGTTGACGTACTTGTCGTTGACGTAGAGCACGCGGCCGACCGGCGCCAGGCCCGTGCCGGCGAACAGCGCGGTGTCCTCCGCCGTCGGCGCGGCGCGGATGACATTGGGGTCGCTCGAGCCCTGCACGCGCAGCAGATAGTCGTTGATCAGCGCATTGCCCTCGCCGAACAGGCCGACAATGCCCTTCTGGCTGACATGCCAGTAATCGGCGGTGAAGGTCATCCGGCCGACCGTGGCATCGAGGAAGTGCGGCTCGAGCACCACGCCGACGGTCCAGGTCTTGGACTGTTCCGGCTTCAGGTCGGGATTGCCCGAGCGCCGCGCGGTGGTGGCGAAGCCCTGCGAGCAATTTGCGAAGCTGCTGATGCGGAGCGGATTGGGCGTGACGCCGTCCGGCAGGAACGCCGGCTGGCGCAGCTGCGCCTCGCAGCGAACCCAGTCGGTGCGGGTGTTCGAGCGGGTGACCATCGTCGCGTTGATCTGCTCGAGGTTCGGCGCCTTGAAGCCCTCGGCATAGGAACCGCGCAGGCGCAGGCCGCGCACGATGTCCCAGGCGGCGGCGATCTTCGGCTTGGCGACCGAGCCGACGTCCGAATAATGTTCGAAGCGGCCGGCGAGCTGGAGCTCGATGTTGCGGACCAGCGGGATGTGCATGTCCGGCGAGACCACCGGCACCGCCAGCTCGAGATAGGCCGCGGCGACGGTGCGCCGGCCGCTGGTGTCGGGCGAGGGGCTGGTGCCGACCAGGTCCGAACCGTTGACCGCGCCGGTGATCGAATCGGTGAACTGGATCGTCCCGTCGACGCGCGGGTCGCGGTCGTCGCGCTGGGTCTCGCGGCGTACCTCGCCACCGATCGCGAGGCCGACATTGCCGCCGGGCAGGCGGATCAGGTCGGTCGTCGAGCCCTTGATGTCCCACATCGCCAGCGTCGACGTGCTGACGCGCGTGGTCTTGATCCGGATCGCGTTGATCGCGGCGAGGCTGCTCGGCGTGTTGTCGGCGCCGCTCGGCGGGGTGAGGCCGCTGCCGTTGAACGGGTTATAGGCGTCCGGCGTGGTCAGGTTGATCTGGCGCTGGAGCAGCGTCTGGCTGATGCCGTCGGAGGTGTCGCGCACCCGCGCTTCCGAATAGAGCGCGGCGCTCTCCCATTCCAAGCCGAGCGCCTTGAACCGCAGGCCGCCGAGCAGGCGATACTGGGTGTTGAGCACGTTGACATGATTGGGGCCGACATCGGCGAAATTGTAGCTCGACAGCGTGATTGCCTGGCCGGTCGCCGCGGCGTTGATGCCGGGCAGGCGGTTCGGGCTGCCGACCGGGCCGAACGGGTTGTAATAGGCGTTGGCCGCGATCGTCAGCGGGCCCGAGGATAGGGTGCCGCTCGATGCCTGGATGCTGTTGCTCTGGCCGTTGTAATAGCCGGCCTCGCCGAACAGCTCCACGCCGCCGCCCAGCTCGTAATGGCCGTTCAGGAACAGGTTGATGCGGCGGATATTGGGCGTGACGTTGGTGTTGAAGGCGAGCGGCGCGTCGAAGCGCAGCTCGCGGATGCCCGCCGCCGAGCTGGTGCCGGTGGCGACGCAGTTGGTGCCGCCGATGAGGCCGGCGCCGCCGGCCGGGCAGCCGGTGAAGCTGGTCGGCTGGATGTGGAACTGGCCCGAGGTGTTGGTCAGCGCGGTCGTGCCCTGGCGGACCACCACATTGCCCACCGTCTGGAACGAGCCCCAGGGCGTGATCGTCGAGCGGCCGTCGAGCGAGGTCGCCCCTTCGAAGCGCGTGCCGACGAAGAGCGGACGGTTGTCGTTCGAGCGGGTATAGTCGAAGTCGCTCGCGAGCACGCCGTCGCGCTTGTCATAGCTGGCGAACAGCGTGATGTTGCCGCGATCGCCGAGATTGCGGCCGGCGAGCAGATGGGTGTTGGTCTCGAACAGGTGCGAACCTTCGCCCCAGCCGACCTGGCCCTCCAGCTCCACGCCGTGATAATCGGTCTTGAGCACGGTGTTGACCACGCCGGCCACGGCGTCCGAGCCATAGATCGCGGCGGCGCCGTCGCGCAGCACTTCCATGCGCTCCAGCCCGAAGACGGGGATGGCGTTGGTGTTGACGGTCAGCACCGGCACCAGATTGTCGTCGGCGCGGCTGGTCGGGTGATTGACCACGCGGCGGCCGTTCAGCAGCACCAGCGTGTTGCCGACGCCGAGGTTGCGCAGGTTGATCGAGCCGACATCGCCGCGCGCCGAGTTGGAGCTGTTCGGCAGATAGGAGCTGTTGAAGCTCACATCGCCGAGCTGCGGGATCGAGCGGAACAGCTCGTCGCCCGACGTCGCGCCGGTGGCGCCGATCTGGGCTTCGTCGACCACGGTGACGGGAAGCGCGGCAGTCACCTTGCTGCCGCGGATCTGCGAGCCAACCACGACGATCTCGGGCGGCGGCGCCTCGTCGCCGTTCACGGCCTGCTCGACGCTGGCGGTCTCGGCCGCGGCCTGCTGGTCGCCGGTCGGCGCGGGAGCGGGGCTGTCCTGGTAGAGCGCGACCGGGCGGGTCGTCGGCTGGGCCTCGCCGCGCGGCATCACGCGCACGCTGTTCGGGCCGGTGAAGCGATAGGTGTAGCGGCTGTTGGCGAGCAGCAGCTCGAGCGCGTCGCGGATGGTGTAGCGCCCCTCGAGCCGGGGCGCCTTGATCCGGGCGATCGCGGGATCGGTGAAGACCAGCTGGACGCCGGTCTGCTGGGCGACCTGCATCAGCGCGCTGTCGAGGGTTCCGCCCGAGAAATGGATTTCGTGGCGCACGGCCTCGCGTGCCTGCGCGGCGGCGGGAACGGCGACGAAAGCGGCAACGGTAGCGAGAAGCAGTTGGCGTGTGTTCATGGTTATCGACCCCCCTGAATCGATGCCTGGACGCGGCAATCATGGTTTATGACGCTGGGGCTCCCCGCACGCGAACCAAAGTGGACCAAATTTTTTTCGGGTGTTGCGTCCTTGCAAGGTTCGCCTTTGCCGTAACCGCGCGTCATGGCAGGAGGAATATGCGCTGGTGCGCGACAGGGAGATGCGGGCTTGGCCGCCGGACGACCAGAAATGCAGGCGGCGGAGGCGGACGACAGCGCGTTCGACGCCTATCGTGCGGCGCTGCGCGCGTTCGTCGCGCGCCGGGTCGACGATGCGTCCGAAGTCGAGGACCTGGTGCAGGAAGCCTGTGCGCGGCTTGTCGCGAGCGCGCGCGAGCGGACCGTCGATGAGCCCCAGGCCTATCTCTTCCGCATCGCCGCCAATCTGATCGCCGATCGCCATCGCCGGGTGCTGCCGGTCGTGCCGCTCGGCCCCGAAATCCACCCGCCGGTGCGGCCCGCGCAGGAGGACCGGCGCCGCGTCGCCGATCTCCAGACCGCGCTCGAGGCCGCGCTGGAGGAGCTGTCGCCCCGGTGCCGGGAAGTGTTCGTGATGCGCCGCTTCGACGAGCGCGGCACCGGCGAGATCGCCCGCGAGCTCGGCATCTCCCCGCGCATGGTGCAGAAGCACCTCAATCACGCGGTCGCGCATCTCTACGACCGGCTCGCGCATCTGATGGAGCGCGGGGCATGAGCGAACGCAATCTCGGCAAGCGCGCGCCCGCGGTGTTCGAGGCTTTCCTGGACGGGCGGGACGGCGATCTCCATCCGGCGGACCGGGCCGAGGCGGCGGCCTTCTGGAACTGGCTGGGCGAGTTCGAGCGCCCGGGTGCGGCGCCGGTGCGGCAGCGCCCCGCCTGGCTGGGCCGGGCGGCGGCGGGGATCGCCGCGCTGGCGGTGGTCGGCGGCACCCTCTGGCTGTCGCAGCCCCGGCCGACGCGCGAGGCGGTGCAGAGCGTCGCGACGGGCCATGCCGAGCGCCGCCGGATCGCGTTCAGCGACGGATCGGTGGTGACCCTGGCGGCGGACAGCCGAGTCGACGTCGCCTATGCGCCGCGCGAGCGCCGGCTGCGGCTGGTGGCCGGCGAGGCGCTGTTCAAGGTCGCGCATGACAAGAGCCGGCCCTTCGTCGTCGAGACCCGGCACGGCGAGGTCGTGGCCGTCGGCACGATGTTCGACGTGAGCGTGGGCAAGCGCGAGGCCAAGGTAACCGTGGTCGAGGGAGTGGTGCGCGTCGCTCTGTCCGAGCCCGGGCGGCCGGGCACCGCGGAACCCATCGAGAAGCTGGCGCACAAGGGCGAGCGCCTGTCGTTCGGCATCGCCAAGGGCACGGGCGGCGACACGGGCTTCATCCGGCAGGCGGCGGATATCGATGCCGACAGCGCCGTCGCCTGGACGCGCGGGCGACTGGTTTTCCGGGGCGAGCCGCTGAGCGAGGTCATCGACGAAGTGAACCGCTATGCGAAGGACCGCCTGGTTCTGACCGATCCGCGTGCCGCGTCGGTACGCGTCTACGGCATGGTCAACCAAGGGGATACGGCTGCGATCCGCGACCTCATCGCCAATCCGGGCGCGGTCGCGGTGGAATCCCGCGAGCGCTGAGCGGCCGTCAGCGCTGGAGCTTGGTCGCCAGGATGACCGAGGAAGTGGTGCGCTCCACCCCTTCCATTGCTCCGATCGCGTCGAGCAGGTCGTTCAGGCGGTTGACGTGCGGGGCCTCGACCACGGCGATCAGGTCGTACTCGCCGGAGATCGCGTAGAGCCCCGCCACCGCGGGCATCATCATCAGCTGGTCGATGGTCGCCTGGGTGGCCTTGGGATAGAGCTTGACCATCACATGAGCGCGGATGAGGCTACGGTCATAGTCCTCGCCCAGGCGCACCGTGTATCCGACGATCGTGCCCTGCCGCTCGAGCCGCTCGATGCTGCTGTAGATCGCGGTGCGGGAAACCCCCAGCACCGCGGCCAGTTCGGAGACGTTGCGCCGGGCGTCCTCGCGCAGCAGCGCGAGGATCTGGGGATCGATCTCTTCGGAGCGCAGCGTCATTTCGGCCCCGGCGCCCCGATCAGCCTGCCGCCGGCAACGCGCGCGACGCCGCCAAAGGCAGGGCGGGTGACGCGGAGCGTGCCCAGGTCGATCCCGCCATCGGGCGCGATGCCGGTGATCCGCACGCCTTCCCAGTCCAGCGGCCTGCCCGGGCGCAGGCGCGCGACGCCGCGGGGCTGGACCAGCCAGGCATGGCCGCCCGGCGGGGCGTGGAGCTTCGCGCTGCCGTCCGCCTCGACGCAGAGTGCCGCGCCTTCGTCCACGCCGAGCCCGATCGCCCGCGGATCGCGCAGCCGCGCCTTGGCGACGAACGCCACGAGCCGACCGAGCCGGTCGCGCCTGGCGAAATGCGTGTCGGTGACGATATGGGCGAGGCGCGGCATGTGGAGGAAGCCGGTGACCAGCGTCACCGCCGGCCCGCCGGGATCGGCGAGCGCGGCGGGGCTGTCGATGCTGCCGCCGTCCATCGCGCCATAGGCGGTGCCGCCCAGGATCGCGAGCCCCGCGCTGGTGCCGCCGATCGGCCGCCCCTGGCGGACATGCGCGTCGAGCGCGCGGGCGACCGGCGTGTCCTTCCAGTAGCGGACGTAGTTGGCCTGGTCGCCGCCCGCGATGAAGATCCCGTCGGCACGGGCCAGGATGTCGAGCACGCGCGCGTCGGTCGCCGCCGCCCGGCTGTGGAAGACGATCGTCTGGACCGAGGCCACGCCGCCGACCTGGCTGTAGATTTCCTCCCCCGCCTGGCCCTCGCCCGAGGCGCGCAGCACGACGATATGGCCGTGCCCGGCCCGCTCGGCGAACCAGCGAAAGGCGCCATAATCCCAGTCCCCGCCGCCGACGAGCATCAGCGCCGGAGCGGTCGGGCCGCTCCGCGCGGCGGCAAGATTGCCGATCGCGTAATAGCTGTAGCTTTCACCCGGCCGGGCGGATGCCGCCGCCGGCGCGAGCAGGGCCAGCACGGCCAGGGCAAGGCGCACCAGGGCAAGGCGCAATAGTGTCTTCACGGCCATAGTCCTTTGCAATTCGTTCGTATGGCATAGCCAAACTGCATTTTTATTGTTTCATTTTGATCGCTCTCGTTATCAATATGTCACAAACGCATCAGGGGGTCGATATATGCGATACATGAAGTTCGTGGCGGTGGCGCTGGCGGGGACCAGCATGGTCGCGCTCCCGGTCGCGGCGCTGGCGCAGGCGGCGGGCGAGCAGACCGTGCCGGCGACGGGCCAGGAAGCGGGCGAGGGCGAGGGCCAGATCACGGTGCTCGGCTCGCGCATCCCGCGCATCCAGGGCGAGGGCCCGGCGCCGGTGACGACGATCACCGCCGAGGACATCCTGCGCAGCGGCTATCAGAGCGTGCCCGACGTGCTGCGCGCGATCACCCAGAATGGCGGCGAGACGCAGAGCCAGCAGAGCTTCTCGGGCGCGGACTTCACGCCCGGCGCGCAGCAGGTCGATCTGCGCGGGCTCGGCCCCAACCATACGCTGGTGCTGGTCAATGGCCGCCGCATCGCCGATTTTCCGCTGCCTTTCAAAGGCAACGGCAATTTCACCGACATCTCGAACATTCCGGTCGGGCTGATCGAGCGCGTCGAGATCCTCAGCGGCAGCGCCTCGGCGATCTATGGTTCCGACGCCATCTCGGGCGTGGTCAACTTCCAGCTGAAGTCCAAGCCCGACGGCACCCGCATCGACTATCGCTACGGGGCGACCGAGCATGGCGGGGGATCGTCGCAGCGGCTGAGCCTCACCACCGGCTGGGACACGGGCGGCTTTCACGGCGTGGTCGGCCTCGAGCTGCTCGACCAGCGGCCGCTATGGCAATATCAGCGCAAGCTGCAGGATTCGACCGCAGACGATCCCACCGGGGCGCCGCTGGCCCGTCGCACCTTCCTGCGCGCCGACGAATATCTCTATTACATCAACCCCGGCAAGGCGACGTGCGACCGGCTGTCGTCGCTCAACCGCGGCACCACTTATTATGCCGCGCGGCCGCGGCGCGACACCATTTCGGGCGACGGCTATTTCTGCGGCAGCAACGCGTCGGTCGCCTACGGCACGATGATCTCGAAGCGGCAATCGGCCAGCGGCTTCGGCACCATGGGCTATACGCTGAGCGATCGTGCCGAGCTGTTCCTCGATTTCCAGGCCAGCTATTCCCACCTCAAGCTGTTCCGCGACGTGCTGTCCTGGTCCTATGTCGCGCCGGACGGGAACGAGGAGGGCACCTTCTACAATCCCAATTACCTGGCGCCCGGCGATACCGACAGCGGCGACCAGCTCGACAACTGGACGCGCCAGTTCACGCCCGAGGAGATGGGCGGGTTCGATGTGGGCATGACCCGCAACCGCTCGTTCAGCTACAATGTCACGCCGGGCATCAAGGGCAGCTTCGGCGGCACGTGGAACTATGAGTTCAGCCTCAACCACGCCGAGTACAGCTCGCGCGTGTCGTTCCCCCAGGTGGTGATCTCCAAGGCCAACGCCTTCTTCCTCGGCCCGCAGGTCGGTGTCGATCCCAATTCGGGCTATGCCCAGTTCAACGCCAATCCGACGCGGCTCTACACGCCGCTGACGCCGGCCGAGTATCGCTCGATCACCGCCGATTCGATCTACCGGCCCAAATCCTGGGTCAACAACGTCGCAGCCACGGTGAACAATACCGAGCTGTTCCGCCTGCCCGGCGGCCCGGTCGGCTTCGCGGTCAGTGCCGAAGTGGGGAACCAGGGCTATGACCTGAAGCCCGATCCGCTCGCGCTCACTCAATATTATGTCGGGCTGGTCGATTCGGACGGGAAGGGGACGCGCCAGCATTGGGGCGCCGGCGGCGAGCTGCGCATCCCGGCCTTCTCGTTCCTCGAGCTCGATGCCGCGGCGCGCTACGACCATTACAGCTTCGCCGGCAACGGCTTCGGCAAGTTCACCTACAATCTCGGCGCGGTGGTGCGGCCGACCAAGTCGCTCATGATCCGCAGTGCTTATGGCACCGGCTTCCGCGCGCCCGATCTCAACTATGTCTTTCGCGGGCCGGGCAACACCCATCCCTCGGGCACCGACTATTATCTGTGCCGTACGCTGGAGCCGGGCGTCGGCATCCCCGATTGCAGCTATGCCGATCAGGGCATCGTCTCGCACCGCTCAGGCAACCGGCGGCTGCGGCCGGAGACTTCGACGTCGCTCAATGCCGGCATGGTGTGGCAGCCGTCGCGGCGCTTCGACGTGTCGGTCGATTATTTCCGGGTCGCGATGAAGAACCAGGTGCTCGACATGAACATCGACAGCGTCCTGCGCGACGAGGCCGATTGCCGCATCGGCCGGACCGCGGCGGGCAGCGCGATCGACGGCAATTCGCCGACCTGCCTCGATGCCAAGGCACGGGTGCAGCGCTATGTCGGCGGCGCGCTCGATGGCCAGCTCCAGGGCGTCTACATCAATCCGATCAACGTGGCGCAGGAGACCACGGACGGCATCGATTTCGCCGCGCACCTGCGCATCCCCACGGCCGGGATCGGCACCTTCGCGCTCGCGGCGAGCTACACCTATGTGCTCAACCACACGATCCGCCAATATCCGGGCGATCCGGTGATCGACAAGCTGACCTATGACAGCGGCTACGACATCCCGCGCGACAAGGGCACGGCGAGCCTCAGCTGGGACCTCGGCAAATTCTCGACCACGCTGACCGGGCAGCGCCTGGGCAGGCTGCCCAATTACGACGAGAAGGCCTTCATCAAGGCGAGCTACCTCTTCAACCTGTCGGCCCAGTACAACATCACCGAGCGTTTCCGCCTGTCGGGCACGATCAACAATCTGTTCGATCAGAACCCGATCAAGGATCGCACCTATGGCGCCTATCCCTATTACGACATCTCGTGGTTCGACGGGGTGGGGCGCAGCTTCTACATGCAGCTGACCTACAAGATGGGCGGGGCCAAGCTGTGATCCGCGGGGCCGGGACGACGCTGCTCGCCGCCGCGCTGCTGGCGGGCGCGCCCGCCGCCGCGCAGGGGCTGTCGAAGCCCGAAAAGGCGATCGAGCGCACGGTCGATGCCGAGTTCGAGCGATCGGTGGCGCTGCTCGCCCGGCTGGTCGACCAGAACAGCGGCACGCTGAACCTGCAAGGCGTGGCGAAGGTCGGCGAGATGATGCGCGCCGAGCTCGAGCCGCTCGGCTTCGCCGTCAGCTGGAAGCCGATGGACGCCGTCCAGCGCGCGGGCCATCTGATCGCGGTGCATCGCGGGCGGCCGGGCGGCAAGCGCATCCTGCTGATCGGCCATCTCGACACCGTGTTCGAGCCGGGCTCGCCCTTCCAGAAGTTCGTCCGCACCGGCGACAAGGCGGAGGGGCCGGGCGCGGGCGACGACAAGGGCGGGATGGTCGTGATCGTCGCGGCGCTGCGGGCAATGCAGGCGGCGGGCACGCTCAGGGACGCGAACATCGAGATCGTGCTCACCGGCGACGAGGAGGATGCCGGCAGCCCGCACAGCATCGCGCGGGCCGATCTGATCGCCGCGGGCAAGCGTGCCGATGTCGCGCTCGATTTCGAGGGGCTGGTGATCGACGGCGGCAAGGACATGGGCTCGATCGCGCGCCGCTCGGTCACCGACTGGCGGATCACCGCCACCGGCAGGACCGGCCATAGCTCGCTGATCTTCGGCCCCGATTTCGGCGACGGCGCGATCAACGAGCTGGCGCGCATCCTCGCGGCCTTCCGCAAGGAGCTGCCCGAGCCCAACCTCACCTTCAACGCCGGCCTGATCGCCGGCGGCGCCAGCGCCGCGATCGACGAGAGCGGCAACGCCCGGGCGGCGGGCAAGACCAACATCATCGCCGCCACCGCCGTCGCGACCGGCGATTTCCGTACGCTGAGCGTGGAGCAGACCGCGCGGGTCCGGGCGAGGATGGAGGCGATCGTGGCGGCGCATGCGCCGGGCACCGATGCCAGGATCGCATTCGGCGAAGGCTATCCGGCAATGGCGCCGACCACGGGCAACAAGGCGCTGCTGGCGGCGCTCAACGGCGTCAACCGCGATCTCGGCCTGGCCGAGATGGCCCCGCTCGATCCGCTCAAGCGCGGCGCCGGGGACATCTCGTTCGTCGCCCATGACGTCGACAGCCTGGCCGGCCTCGGCACCTACAGCACCGGCGATCATGCGCCGGGCGAGACCGTCGATCTCGCGAGCATCCGGCGCCAGGCCAAGCGCGCGGCCATCCTGATCACGCGCCTGGGCGCCGAGCGCTCGGCCAGGCAGTGATGCCTCGGCGCCAGGGCCGAGCCTCAATCGGCAAACCCCGTCATCCCCGCGCCGGCGGGGATGACGAAGGGAGTGGCGGGGAAGGCGCAGGAATAGTGAAATAAATCAAATGACTTGCTTGGGTTCCTATCCCGGGCCGGGGACTCAGGTGAATCCTCGACCCTAGAAGCGCTTGCGAAGGGTCAGGCGTATCGTGCGCCCCAGCGGATCGACTTCGTCGCGACTATAATTGGGCGGCACGGTGCCGTCGGGGCGCCTGACCTGGCGATAGCCCCTGAACAGATTGCGGATATCGACCGACAACCGCACATTCTTCATCCAGCCGGGCCGGTCGGGTTGCCGCCAGAGATGTTCCGGCTCGGCGAAGAACGACAGGTTGAAGATGGTCGCCGGCCTGATATCCAGGGCGCCCGCCCCGCCCGGCACGGCGCGGTTCCGCAAATGGGTCGGGCTGCTCCAGGTCCCGTTCAGGCTGGTGCCGATGCCCCGTTTCCCCGCCGTGAGCTGGAGCGACAGCGAATGGCGGGATTGGCTGCCCTGATCGCCGAGCTGATCGATCGCCGGAATGCCGGAGCGCGTCAGCACTTCGTTCCGGAGCCGCCAGCGATGATTGATCGATGCGCTGAACTGCAGCGGATCGCCCCGCAGCTTCGGCGATGGCGTGCCGGAGCCCGGCCGGCGCGGCGCTGGCAGGCGCAGGGCGATCCCGGATCTCAGGTCCGCATCGGTACTCCGCTCGAGATTGATGGGACGCGCATCGACTGCGATCAGCCGCCCCGCCGGGTCGCGCGTCACCCGTTCCGGAAATGCCGCTTCGATGGCGGGAGTCAATTCGGGAAAGGGGACGACGCCGCCCGTTGCGACCTGTTCCCGATAGCCCAGGTTCAGCGTCAGCCTCTGATCGCCAAAGGGGCGCAGCTGCATGGCCAGCGAGCGGCTTTCCTGGCTTCCGCGGCCGAGGCCGGGATTGCCGCCGGTGATCCAGATGGCGTCGACGGTTTCCTGCCGGGCATAATCGAAGACCCGATTGACGCTGGAGATGATCGCGCCGTCGAGCTGATCGAAGGAAGGCGCGGTTTCGCTATGTTCCAGCGACCCGCGGAACTGAAGAATGGGAACGGGGGACCAGGTAACGCCACCGCTGAACCGGTTCTGCCGCCCGCTGCCCGATTGCACCTGGCCGCCTGCGGACAGGTCGATCGAAAGGTCGCCGAGCGGCCCGTGCCCCTTTCGCGACAACGGCGCGCCGATCCCGATCGCCCCGCTCGCCAATGCGCGCGTCGCGGCGGATTGGGCAAGGTCTCCGCTTGCCGAGCCCGTAGTGACGGAGCGGCTGGCCGTGACCGCGACGTTCAGGGTCAACGGCCCGGCCGGCAGGTTCAGGATCGCCTTGCCGGCGGTGGCCCGGGCCTCCAGATTCTCTCCGCGCGTGCGGTTGCGGCTGGCCAGCAGGAGATCGTCGCTCAGCGGGCCGAGGGGATTGAACGCCGGATCGCCGGCATCGATCAGCGCTTGCACCCTCGCCGCATCGGCTCCGCGCTCGAGCAGGCTCTTGCTCGCGGTACGCGAATAGGCGGCGGAGAAGGTGGTTTCCCAGCCGCCGACCCTGCCCGACGCCGCCAGCGTCACGCCCAGCGCAGTCGCGCTGGTATCGCTGCGCAGGGCGCGCGCGCCCGCGAAGGGACGGGTCAGGAGGACGTCGCGGGAAAAGGGCGACCAGGGACTGGTGGCGGGAAGGACGGCGGCAAGCATCGGGAGCCCGCGCAGCCCCTCGGTGCTGTTGCTGTTGGCATTGACGCTCAGCGATAGGGAGAAGTCGCCGACCGGCCGGGTCATGCCCGCGGCGAAGGTCAGGGTGCGCCGCGACGGCTGCAGCGTCTCGAAGTCGTTGGGATCGACGGGATGCGTGGTGCCCGCGGTCGCGGCGAAATCCGTCAGGACAGGCGCTTGGGACAATGTCCCGGCCGGGAGCGCGGCGATGGTCACGGGCCGTCCCGCCAACAGGCTGAGCGCGGGGTCGATCTCCAGGCCGCCCGGGCCGGTGACGAAGCCGATGCCGTCGAACGCGCCCTCGCCGGGCGGGATGTTGCGGCCGCTCTTCAGCAGCGCGCCGTCGAGCGCGACGCGCGCCTGCGCGTTCCAGCGGACCGGGCCGTTGATCGCCACTCTTCCGGCGGACAGTTCGCCGGCATATTGCCCGCCGCGCGTCGCCGCCGAGAAGGCCGTATCGGCGGTGAGGCTGGCGAACTGCTTCTTCAACGCCAGGTTCACGACCCGCCGGCCCGGCGGATAGCCATATTGCGCGGAGGCTTCGGGCTTCAGGATCTCGAGGCGGTTCAGCGCCTCGGCGGGATAGGACAGGATCGAGCGGTCGCCCTCGGCCGGGCGCCCGTTGATGAGAATGACCGGCTGTTCTCCCGAGGGGTCGATGAAGGGCGCGAGGCGGTCGAGCAGCATGCCGATGCTGTCGGCGCCCTGGCTGGCGATCTCGTCCTCGTTGAACTCGGTTTCGGCGGCGACCCTGGCTTCGCCATAGCGCTTGGCGGTGACGACGATCTCGTTGCTCGCCTGGGCCGGGGCCTTGGTGGCGGGTGCGGAATCCTGTCCTTCCGCCGTCGTTCCGGTTGCCGCGCCGGTGTCCTGGGCCCGGGCCGCGGGGCAGGGCGACAGGGGCAGGGCGGCGGAAAGCAACAGCGCGAAGCGAGCCGCAGTCATCGGAGATCTGGCGCCCTTACCCAATGCCTACCCTTACCGCATGGCATTCCGCGTCTTTCAAGTGTCATCGCTTCGAAAGGCCATATCCCGGGGCTCTGCGCCGCCACGGCGGCGGGATTTTCGGAAAAGGAAGCGGGCGCACGATTCGTGCGCCCGCCAGTTGGCTCCTCGACGTCTGATGCGGAACGTCGAAGTTCCTTCGGGTTAGGAAGCGATACCCGCGACGGTGCAGTTCGGGCCCGCGGTCGCGGCCGGCAGGAAGGTGTCGACCAGGAATTCCTGAGCGACGTCGTCCCAGGTCGCCGTGATGTCGCCCGAGCAATCGCCCGCGGTGATCGTGTTGACGAACACGCCCAGCACCTTGAAATCGCCGTTGGCGGGGTTGAAGGTGTAGCTATAGGGGTTGCCCACGAAGCTCAGCAGCGAGCAGGCCGAGGGCGTCGGCGGCGACGGCGGGGTCAGCGAGACGGTGACCGTGCTCGTGCTGGCGTCCACGACCATGTTCAGGCGGCACTTGAACGCCAGGCCCTTCTCGACATCGACAATTCCCGAATAGGTCTTGCTGGGCGGCGGAGTAACCTGCGCCATGGCAGACGTAGAGATCATCTGCGCGCCAAAAGTGGCAAGCGCGAGGGCGACAAATTTTGCAATTGCCTTCATGATCCATCTCCTCTTTTTTGTGAACTTATGCGCATTTATTATTGCGCGAATCATACATACATTATGTATTCTTATGAATCAACATGAATCAATGTTACTTTTTATTTAAAAATCAGAATCTTTTGCTGATGTTGAACCCAATGAGACGCGGGTCCAGCGTGAAGACATTTGTCGTCAAGCCGGTGTCGTCCGAGTTTGTAAAGAAATCGGTGATCGGGGATTTATTGAGCAAGTTCTTCACGTAGAGTTGGAAGGTCAAATCCGACTCTGGTCGGGTAAGTGTCACGGCAATATTGACGTTATCCCAGGCGCGAAGCCGATCATATTCGGTGTTGTAAATGCGGGCATAGCTTTTTGCCTGGCGATAATAGTCGCCGCGGAACGTGAGTTCCCAATCGCCGCCGCCCAGGAAGAAAGTATATTGTGCTCCGATATTCGCGGTCCAACGCGGTGAATTCGGGAGCTCGTTGCCGGTCAGATCGGCCGCGAAGCCGCGCCCGCCATTGGGCGCGCCGCTGCCGCCCTGATTGATATTCAGGCCGACCGTGTTGGGATTGTACGGCGCGAATGCGTCATAGGTGAACCCCAGCACGCTGTAATAGGGAAACTTGCTGGCGACCGCCGGATTATAGGTGCCGACCCGGGTCGCGCCCGGGCAGAGCGAGGCGAGGGCGCCGGTGTTGCCGAGCGTCAGGGCCCGTTCCACGAAGACCGTGGGCGCGATGCAGTTCGACGGAACCTGAATCCACGGGCGCAGCACCATCCAGTCCGGATTGCCTTGCGTCCGGTTCATCACGTCGATCGATTCCGAACCCCGCTTCAGCCGCGTCTTGAGCAGGCCGAAATTGCCGTCGACGCGAAAGGCGCGCGACGGGCGCCAGGCCGCTTCGAATTCCAGGCCCATGCTCGTGGCGCCGAAATTCTCGTTATAGGCGATGCGATCGACGATCTGCGAGATCTGGTAGTTCTTGTAGTCGTAGAAGAAGCCGGTGGCATTGAAGGTCAGCCGGCGATTGTCGAAGCTGTTCTTCGTGCCGATCTCGAAGGCGTTGACGAACTCCGGCTTGAAGGTCTGCGGCAGGAACTGGTACTGCACGATCGCCGGGTTGAAATCGACGCGGGGCGGATTGGTGCCGCCGCCCTTGTAGCCGCGCGATGCCGACAGATAGACCAGCGTATCGTCGGTGAAGCTGAGGTCCGGCTTCCAGTCGAGCACGGCTCGGCCAGTGAACTCGCCCCATTTCTGGTGGATATCGGGCAGCGCCGGATAGCCGCTGTTCACGCGCCCGCCGGTGATGTCTCCGATCAGCGCCGGTCCGAACGGATTGTCGATGCCGCCGCCCAGCAGCAGCTGGCTGGGAATCTGGGTCGAGATCTTCTCGTCCCGCGTATATCGCAGGCCCATCGTCAGCTTCAGGCTGGGGGCGAACTTCCAATATAGTTCGCCAAAGCCCGCCCAGCTTTTGATCCGCACGCCGTTCTGGCTGAGGAAATAATTGTGGCCCTGGTTGTTCAGGCTGCCGATCGGATTGCGATCGACATAGGGGCATTCCCGTCCTTCATAGCCCAGCCCGCAGGGGAGCAGCGTGCGGGCGCGCGGGGTGCCGCCGATGCTGTACCACCAGTCGGCGATGAAGGTGAACATGTTGTTGAAGACGTAATAATCGTCCTTGGATTGGAAATTCAGGTAATTGACGCCGACATTGAAGTTCAGCGGTCCGCTGAAGCTCGATTGCAGGCGGAATTCCTGCGACCATTGGCTGTTGCGCGACTTGCTGATGTCGGCCGAGATCATCCGGTTCGAGCAGCCCAGCTGGGGGTCGCAATAGATGCCGCCGGGCGTGGGCAGGTTGGACGTGTCGATCGACCTCCCCAGCGTATCGAGGAGCACCTGGGAGGAATCGCTGAATATCGGGTTGCTGACGAACCGGTTATAGTCCTGGGACGAGTAGAACCGGTCGCGGGAATAGGCGGTCTGCGATATCAGCTGCAGCCCGTCCGACGGCTGGAACTCCAGGTTGAGCTGGATCACGTCATTCCTTGCGCGGAAGACCGGATCATAGCTTGTCGAGATCTCGCGCAGGTTGCGCGACTGAGTCACGCCGCCATAGGGATCGATGGGCAGCAGCGCGTTGACGATGGGGCCGCCGCGCCCGTCGGGGCGCGCGGGATTGCGCTGCTGGCCATAGCTGATCATGGCCGGCACCTCGAGATAGACGAGGCTGTACGCATTGGGCACGCCATAGGCGGCATCGTCGTAGATCGAGCCCGGCAGGCATCCCTGGCTGAGCTTGCCGCGCAATTGCGGGCTGGACACGGTGACGGCGCCGACCTTGGCCGGGCCCGGATCGCGGGTGCACAGCTGCTTGCCGGTGCGCGCGCGGTCGTCGTCCTCGTTGAAATGCTGCCAGATCAGGCTGGCGCGAAAATCGTCGCTCGGCTTCCACTGGACGATCGCGCGCGTCGACCACAGGTTGCGGCCGTTGACGTGGCGGTTGGTGAATGTGTTGTAGTCGAAGCCTTCCCGGCTGGTCCAGGCGCCGGCCACGCGGATGCCCAGCGTTTCGCCGAGCGGCATGTTGACCATGCCCGACGCCCGCATCGTGCCATAGTTCCCGCCTTCCAGCTTGAGCTCGGCGGCGGGATCATTGTCGGGCATCGCCGGGATCACATTGACCACGCCGGCGGTCGCGTTGCGGCCATAGAGCGTGCCCTGCGGCCCGCGCAGCACCTCGACGCGGGCGAGATCGAAGAATTCGGATTCGAACAGCCGGTTGCGCACCAGCGGCGTGTTGTTGAAGCTCACCGCGACGGCCGGGTCGCTCGAAGCCGAAACCGCCTTGGTCCCGATCCCGCGGATCGAGAAATTGTACATGCTGAAGTTGCTTTTCGAGAAGGTGACGTTCGGCACCGCGCGCAGCAGTTCGGAGCCGCCTTCGATCTTCTTGTCGTCCAGCGCCTGGGCGGAGAAGGCGGAGACCGCGATCGGCACGTTGCGGATCGATTCCTCGCGCTTCTGCGCGGTGACGATGATTTCCGCCGGGCCTTCGTCCTGGATCACGCCCGGCGCCTCGCTGGTGCCGGAGACCTGGGCGGGCCGGACGGGGGCGGGCGGGGTGCTGGTGGGCGTGACCGCGCCGGCGGCCGGCAGCACGACATAGGTCTTGGCGCCCGTCTGGCGCGCGACCAGCCCCGTGCCCTGGAGCAGCGCGCCGAGCGCCTGGTCGATCGTCATCTCGCCATGCACCGAGCCGGTGCGCTTCCCGCTGGTATATTTACGGGCCGCGATGATCTGGATATCGGCCTGATGGCCCAGCGCGACGATGCCGGTTTCCGCTGCCTGGGCCGATACGTCGAAGCTGCGCTTCTGGGCCGAAGCCGTCGGTGCCGTGACTACAAAGATACAAGCGGTAGCCCCCAACAGGGCAGCACGCCCCCGCATAATCCCCATGTTTTTCCTCTCCCTTGCGGGCTTTTTTGCGCCCGTCATCCCGCAAGAGTCCCCGGCGGCGATTTTCCTTATTTTCGCGGGCGGCCGAGGCGTATTTCGTTCGGATCGCTGAGGTCGATCGGCACGCCCAGGCTTTCCTGCACGGCCATGGCGAAACCCTCGAGGTCATCGGTGCGCAGCGTGCCGTCGAAGCTTTCCCGGGCGATGCCGGGATCGACGATGACGAGCTGGCGGCGATTGTAGCGGTTGAACTCGGCCGCCGCGTCGGCGAGCGTGACGCCGGCAAGGTCGATCTTGCCCTCGCGCCAGGCGAGCGCGCGATAGACCGAGCTCGCGCTCGCGGGCGCGCGGATGATCGCGGCATCGTCCGCCAGAAAGGCGTGCTCGCCCGCGGCGATGCGGATGTGCGGAGCCGTGGCGCCATTGGCCCAGGCTTCCACCACGCCTTCGGTCACGATGATGTCCGCACCGGCCTGGCGCCGCCGGACGGCGAAGGCGGTTCCCACCGCTTGCACGCGGATCTTCCCCGCCTCCACGAGGAAGGGGCGCTTCGAATCCTTGGCGACCTGGAACCACAGCTCGCCCTGCTGGATCCGGACGAGGCGGCGCGCCTCCTCCAGATCGACCGAGGCCAGGCTGGCGGTGTTGATCACCATCGTCGAGCCGTCGGCGAGCGGCACGCGGCGGATCTCGCCGATCTGCGTGCCATATTCGGTGCCGCGATCGAGCAGGAAGGCCGCGCCCGCGAGCGAGGCCGCGATCGCCGCGCCGCCGCCGATCAGGAAGCGCCGCCGCCCGGTGCGGGAGTGGCCGGCCAGTGCCTCGGCCTCCGCGTCCTCGGCATTGGCCGGCCGCAACGGGTCGAGCGTCGCCCAGGCCGCCTGGGCCTGGAGCAGCGCGCCCCGCCGCCGTGAATCCGCGTCGAGCCAGAGCGCGAGCTCGGCTTCGTCGAGGTCGTTCCATTCGGACCCGTCTATCCGCGCGACCCAGCGCGCGGCTTCTTCCTGGATCTCGCGTGCGCTCTGGTGCGTCATGACCGGCGCCCTCCGTCCGCGCGCGGCGTACCGGCCTCGAAGCCGTTGAGCCAGGCCGTCACCCGGCGATCCTCGTCGCGCCAGACGCGCAGGATCGTCTGGACGCCCTGATGGACGTCGTTCTCGACCACGCTTTCGCTGACGCCCACGCGGCGGGCGATCTCCTTCTGGGAAATGCCTTCGATCTTGCGCATCTCGACGATGCGCCGGCAGCGCTCGGGCAGGCCGGCCATGATCGCGCGCAGCCGCGCATAGTCCAGCCGGCCGGCCGCCTCGCGCTCGGGCGAGGGGCTGTCGTCGATCGCATAGGTCTCGATCTCGGCGATCATGTCGATCGACACGATCCGGCCGCGCTTGAGCCGCTGGAGCAGCAGGTTGCGCACGATCGAGAAGAAATAGGCGCCCGGCCGCGTGATATGGTCGACCGTGTCGAGCGCGGCGAGGCGGCAATAGGCTTCCTGAACGATATCATCGATGTCCTCCTCCGAGGCGCGCGCGCGCACGAGCCATGCCCGTACCGTGCTCTCGTACGGGATCACCGTTTCCGCCACCCACGTCGCCCGCAGGCGACGTCGTTCGAAGTTCGTCCCCTTCTTCGTCGTGCCTCTCCCGCTTTTTGTTCTTTTCTACACGGCTTCTTGTCGTCCGTACTGCACAGATACCTGACCAGTGAATTTCCTTATTGCAAGCGGCGGTATTTTTACGCGGCATACGTCCCAACTCCGCCTGTCCATAACGAATGGTTATGCGGCAGCGCGGCTTTCGAACGTGGCGCCGAGCCGTGTTTCGGCAATCATAAGGGTCGAGGCATCCATCGGGGTTTTCAATGATTGCCAGTCCTTATCTCCTGTATCTTGGCCATTCGAACGATGAGGTGGGCATCAAGACCTCGCGCGGGCTGGCCGTGTTCCGCCCGGACGATTGCGTCGGCGAGTTCCGGCACGACGATTGCGGATTGACGCTCGACCTGCCGCGCATGGGCTTTGCCGAGGCGGTCGCCGCAGGTGCCAGGACCCTGGTGCTCGGCATCGCCAATGCCGGTGGCAGGATGAGCGCCGATCTGGTCGGCGATGCCATCGCGGCGATCGAGGCGGGGCTCGACGTGGCGTCCGGCCTGCATCACCGGCTGCGCGAGGAGCCGGCGATCGTCGCGGCGGCGGCGCGCCATGGGCGCAAGCTGCATGACGTGCGCGATCCCCGGCCCGGCATTCCCGTCGGCAACGGCAAGCGGCGCGCGGGCAAGCGGCTGCTCACCGTCGGCACCGATTGCTCGGTGGGCAAGATGTACGCGACGCTCTGTCTCGAGCGCGGCATGCGTGCACGCGGCATGGCCGCCGATTTCCGCGCGACCGGCCAGACCGGCATCCTGATCGCGGGCAGCGGCGTGCCGCTCGATGCGGTGATCGCGGATTTCATCTCGGGCGCGATCGAGGATATCTCGCCCGCGCGCACCGATGACGGCTGGGACCTGATCGAGGGCCAGGGCTCGCTGTTCCATCCTTCCTTCGCCGGCGTCTCCACCGGCCTGCTGCATGGCGCGCAGGCGGCGGCGCTGGTGCTCTGCCATGATCCGATGCGCGCCCATATGCGCGGCCTTCCGCATTATCCGGTGCCGGGGTTGCGGGAGACGCTGGAGGCCAATCTGGCCGTTGCGCGCCTCACCAGCCCCGATGTCCAGGCGGTGGGCGTGGCGCTCAACACGTCCAAGCTGTCGCGCGCGGAAGCGGAGCGGCTCTGCGCCGAGACCGCCGATGCGCTCGGCCTGCCCTGCACCGACCCCTTCGCCATGGGCGTGGACTCCATCATCGACAGGATCGACCAATGTTTCGAAGCCTCGCCGCGCGTAGCGACGCTTTCGCTCTAGCCACGCCCTTCCGCATCTCGCGGGGCGTGAAGACGGTTGCCGATGTGGTGACCGTTTCGATCGCGGCCGAGGGCGCGGTCGGATGGGGAGAGGGCGTGCCCTATCCGCGCTACGGCGAATCGATCGCGGGCGCACTGGCGGAGATCGCGGCGGTGCGCGGCGCGATCGAGGGCGGCGCTTCCCGCGAGGAGCTGCTCGCCCTGATGCCGGCCGGCGCGGCGCGCAACGCAGTCGATTGCGCGCTGTGGGACCTGGAGGCGAAGCTGGCCGGGCGCAGCGTGACCGAGCTGCTCGGCATGGCGCCGCTGGGGCCGACGGCGACGGCGATGACGGTCAGCCTGGACACGCCCGCGGCAATGGCGGCGGCGGCCCGGCGCCTGGCCGACGTGCCGCTGATCAAGATCAAGGTCGATCGCAGCGATCCCGAGGCGCAGATCCGCCGCGTGCGCGAGGCGGCGCCGGCGCCGCGCGTGATCGTCGACCCGAACGAGAGCTGGACGATCGCCGAGATCGAGCGGCTGCAGCCGATGCTTGCCGAGCTGCGCGTGGACCTGCTCGAGCAGCCGCTGCCGGCGGGCGAGGACGACGCGCTGGAGGGGTTCGCGCCGCTGGTTCCGATCGCGGCGGACGAATCCGCGCATATCGCCGATGATGTCGCGGCGCTCGCCGGCAAATATCAGGTGATCAACATCAAGCTGGACAAGACGGGCGGCCTCACCGGCGCGCTCGCGCTGGCGGAGGCCGCTTCGGCGGCGGGGCTCGGCGTGATGACGGGCAGCATGATCTCGACTTCGCTGTCGATCGCGCCCGCGCTGGTGATCGCCGCCGGCTCGCGCTTCGTCGATCTCGACGGGCCGCTGTGGCTGGCCGAGGACCGGCCGGGCGGCGTGCGTGGCGAGGGCGGCGTGCTGTCGCCGCCGGCGCCCGGTTTCTGGGGAGCGCCATAACCGGAAGTAATAAGCAAGAGGGGAGTCGCGTCGGATGGTTCGGGGTCGAAGGCTGAAGATTGGCGTGGCGGCGGGCATCGTGCTGGCCGCCGCTACCGGGGTTGCCATCGCACGGAGCGACGCGCCGGAACCGGCCGACGACCTGATCCTGCGCGGCGGCACCATCTATCCGGGCGATGCCGCGCCGTTCAAGGGCGATGTGGCGATCCGCGGCGATCGCATCGTCTATGTCGGACCCAGGGCGCCGGGCAGCGCCAGGCGGATCATCGACGCGACCGGCCTGATCGTCGCGCCCGGCTTCATCGACACGCACACGCATGTGAACGGCGCCCTGGCGTCCGGCGATCCCGCCGCGCGGCTGATGCTGCCGTTCCTCACCCAGGGCGTGACGACTGCCTTTATCGGCGTGGACGGCGGCGGCGATCCCGATGTCGCCCGCACCCTCGGCGGCGATGGCGGGGCGAAGGGCGGCGAAGGCGAGGCCGCGCTGGGCCAGTCGAGCCGCGACTATGGCATCAACTTCGCCACCTATGTCGGCCTGGGCGCGGTCCGGCTGAAGGTGATCGGCCCGGACGATCGCGCGCCGACCCCGGACGAGCTGGCCCGGATGCAGGGGCTGGTCTCCTCGGCGATGTGCCAGGGCGCGCTCGGCCTCTCGACCGGCCTGTTCTACGCGCCCCAGAGCTTCGCCCGGCGCGACGAAGTGGTAGCGCTGGCCAGGGCGGCGGCGGAGAAGGGCGGCATCTATGACAGCCATCTGCGCGACGAATCCTCCTATACGATCGGCCTGAAGGGCGCGGTGGCGGAGGCGATCGAGATCGGGCGCGAAGCCGGCATCCCGGTGCACATCGCCCATATCAAGGCGCTGGGCGTCGACGTGCAGGGCCAGGCGGGGGCGATCATCGCGCAGATCGAAGCCGCCCGTAAGGCGGGGCAGGTCGTCCATGCCGATCAATATCCCTGGTCCGCCTCCGGGACCGGGCTGTCGGCGGCGCTGATGCCGCGCTGGGCGCAGGACGGCGGCCGGGCGGCGATGCTCCGGCGCTTCGACGATCCCGCCGCGATGGCGCGGATGCGGCCGGAGATTGCCGACAATCTGCGCCGGCGCGGCGGCCCCGCGTCGCTGCTCCTCACCTCGGGCCCGGCCGATGCGGAGGGCAAGACGCTCGCGCAGATCGCCGCGAGCACCGGCGCCGACCCGATCGACGCGGCGATCGCGATCCTGCGGAAGCGCGAGGCGGGCGTCGCGTCGTTCAACCAGAGCGAGGCGGACATCGCCGCCTTCATGCGGCAGCCCTGGGTGGTGACGAGCTCGGACGCGTCGCAGGGGCATCCGCGCTATTATGCGTCCTTCGCCCGCAAATACGCGACCTATGTGAAGGAGAAGCAGGTTATCGACCTGCGCGCCTTCATCGATCGCAGCACCGCCGTGACGGCGGCGATGTTCGGCCTGGAAGGGCGGGGGAAGCTCGCGCCCGGCGCCTTTGCCGACGTCATCGCGTTCGATCCCGGCCGCTTCGCGCCGCGGGCCGATTACGTCCATCCCGCGCGCTTCTCCACCGGCATGCGCACGGTGATCGTCAACGGCGTGGTCGCCATCGAGAATGGCGAGCCGACCGGCGCCGCGGGCGGCCGCCCGCTGCCGCGCCGGCCCAGGCCGGGGAGCTGCCGATAAGCGACTGACAGGAACCGCAGGAAGGAGCCGATGCGGTGCAGCCGGAGCAACCGGCGCACGAGTGGCATCATCGCTCGACTACACCGAGGAAGGGGAAGAAATCATGACAAGATCGACGAGGGCCGCCTCTTTGTCCGCGCTGGCGATCGCGCTGCTCTGGACCGGCGCGGCACAGGCGCAGGACGCGCAGAATGCCGAGCCGGCAGCCGAGGCGCCGCAGACGGAGATCACCGTCACCGGCACGCGCATCCAGCGCAACGGCTATCAGGCGCCGACGCCGCTCACCGTGATCAACGCGGAGGACATGGCGGCGAGCGCGCCCGCCAATGTCGCCGACTATGTCAACGAGATCCCGTCGCTGGTCGGCAGCGTGACGCCGGCCAATTCCAACCTCAACATCTCGGCCGGCACGGCGGGCGTCAACGCGCTCAACCTGCGCGCGCTCGGCACCGCGCGCACCCTTGTGTTGCTGGACGGCCAGCGCTCGGTGGGGTCGACCGTCGGGGGCCTGGTCGACGTCAACACCTTTCCGCAGGGCCTGATCAAGAGCGTCGAGATCGTCACCGGCGGCGCCTCGGCCGCCTATGGTTCGGACGCGGTGTCGGGCGTGGTCAACTTCATCCTCGACAAGGAATATACCGGCCTCAAGGGCACGGTCGAATATGGCATCTCCACGTATGGCGATGCGCCCAACTACCGCGCGACGCTGACCGCCGGCACCGGCTTCGCCGGCGGGCGCGGCCATGTCCTGCTCAACGGCGAGATCGCGGTGAAGGAGGGGCTGCACGGCGTCCCGCGCGACTGGAACAACCGCGGCTGGTACATGATCAACAACCCCGCCTATGTGGCGGGGAACGGCCAGCCCGAGCGCCTCGTCGTGTCCGGGGCGGGCCTCAGCCAGGCGACGCGGGGCGGCATCATCCTCAACACCGCGCTGCGCGGCACCCAGTTCGGCTATGGCGGCGCGGCCAGCCAGTATAATTTCGGCACCAATCGCGATCCCTGGCAGATCGGCGGCGACTGGCAGTCGACCCAGGTCAACGGCTTCCAGTCGCTCGATCCGGAGGAGAACCGCAAGAGCCTGTTCGGGCGGGTGAGCTTCGAAGTGGCCGACTGGCTGAACCTGTTCGGCCAGGCCGCCTATGCCAAGTCGCAGAATCTCGGCTGGCTCGGCGTGCAGCTGAACCAGGCGAACGTCACGATCCGTTCGGACAATGCCTATATCCCGGCCTCGGTGCGTGCCCAGCTGGGCGGGATCACCAGCTTCACGCTCGGCACCAGCAATGCCGACCTGCCGATCCGCAAGAATGATACCGAGCGCGAGCTGCAGCGCTATGTCGTCGGCGCCAATGGCAGCTTCCCGCTGTTCGCCGGCACTGCGCGCTGGGACGTCTATTACCAGAAGGGCGTCAGCCGCACGCGCGAGATGGCGCGCGACATCACCAACAATGCCCGGCTCGCGCTGGCGCAGGACGCGGTGTTCGCGCCGGCGGGCAATGCGATCGGCGTGCCGGCGGGCACGATCGTGTGCCGCTCGACGCTGACCGCGCCCACCAATGGCTGCGTGCCGCTGAATCGCCTCGGTATCGGCGTCGCCAGCCCCGAAGCGCTCGCCTATGTCCTCGGCAATCCGTATCGCAGGCAAAAATTCGAGCAGGATGTGGTCGCCGCGAACCTGGCGTTCGACGCGTTTTCGCTGCCGGCCGGCCCGGTCTCCGTCTCGGTCGGCGGCGAGCATCGCCGCGAGAAAGTGAGCGGCTTCGTGCCGGCCGAATATCAGTCCGGCTGGTTCGTCGGGAACTTCCTGCCCAGCTTCGGCCAGTACAGCGTGACCGAAGGCTATGTCGAACTCGCGGTGCCGGTGATCAAGGGGCTCGACCTCAACGGCGCGGTGCGCGGGACCGACTATTCGACTTCGGGCTATGTCACCACCTGGAAGGCGGGCCTGACTTTCCAGCCGATCCCCGACATCCGCTTCCGCGCCACCCGCTCGCGCGACATCCGCGCGCCGAACCTGGGCGAGCTGTTCACCGCCGGATCGACCCGCATCAACGTGCTGATCGATTCCTCGCAGAACAACGCCTCGGTCACCTTTGCCGGCACCACCCGCGGCAACGCGCTGCTCCAGCCCGAAAGGGCCGATCAATGGGGCGTCGGCGTGGTGCTGCAGCCGAGCTTCCTGCGCGGCTTTGCGATGTCGGTCGACTATTACAACATCAAGATCAACGGCGCGATCGGATCGGTCGCGGCCCAGACGATCGTCGATCGCTGCAACGAAGGCATCCAGGCCTTTTGCGCGGCCGTGGTGCGCGGGCCCAATGCCTTCGGCAACAGCCTGCAAGTGTATGAGAGCCCGTTCAATTTCGCGGTGCAGAAGGCGCAGGGCATCGATCTCGAGGCTTCATACCGGACCCGCGTCGGCCCCGGCAACTTCTCGCTGCGCGGCATGGCGACGCGCTACATCAAGAATTATTTCGACAACGGCATCGACGCGCCGACCGACACGGTGGGCCAGAACGCCCCCGGCGGCACCCCGAAATGGCTCTACCGCGCCCAGGCCAGCTATGACGTGGACGACTTCAACTTCACGCTGATCGGGCGCGGAGTGAGCGACGGCGTCTATGACAACAGCTTCGTCGAATGCACCAGCGGCTGCCCGACCTCCACGGTCACCCACCGCACGATCAACGACAACCGGATCAAGGGCGCCTTCTACCTCGACACCTCGATCACCCAGGGCTTCAAGATGGGAGGCAGGGACGTGCAGCTGTTCTTCAACGTCTCCAACCTGCTCGACAAGGATCCCCCCGTGGTGGCGCCGGGGCCGGCGGGCAGCGCCTATGCGACGCCGGCGACCAACCAGTCGATCTACGACCTGCTGGGGCGGACCTTCCGCATCGGCGCCCGGTTCAAGATGTAGGGGAGGGGAAATGAAGAGATTCACTCTGTCGGCCGTCGCACTCCTCGCCACGGCCTCCCCCGCGCTCGCCCAGGAGTATGACGTGCTGATCCGCGGCGGCACCGTGTACGACGGCAGCGGTGCGCCCGGCCGGCGCGCCGATGTCGCGATCCGCGACGATCGCATCGTCGCGGTGGGGACCATTCCCGCCACGGCGACCGCGAAGACCATGGTCGATGCGCGCGGCAGGATCGTCGCGCCGGGCTTCATCGATCCGCATTCGCACGCGGCGCCCAACATCCAGACGCCCGAACTCGCCGCCGCGCTGCCGATGCTGCACCAGGGCATCACCACGCTGTTCCTCAATCCCGATGGCGGCGGCCCGGCGGACCTGGCACCGCAGATCGCCGACCTAAGGACCAATATCCCCGGCGTGAACGTCGCCCCGATGATCGGGCACAATGCGGTGCGCGCGGCCGTGATGGGCAATGTCGATCGCCTCGCCACGCCCGAGGAGCAGGCGAAGATGGAGGGCCTCGTCACCGCGGCGATGCGGCTGGGCGCCCTGGGCCTGTCCGACGGGCCCTTCTACATCCCGGCCAAATATTCGAACACCGCCGAGATCGTTGGCCTCGCCAGGGCAGCCGCTGCCTTCCCGCACGCTTTCTACGAAAGCCATATCCGCGACGAGGGCAATTACGACATCGGCGTGGTCGCGGCAGTGGAGGAAGTGATCACCGTCGCGCGGGAGGCGAGGATCCCCGGCGTCGTCACGCATATCAAGGTGCTCGGCCCCCAGGTCTGGGGCAAGTCGGCCGAAGTGATCGCGCATATCGACAAGGCGCGTGCCGAGGGTGTGCAGGTCTGGGCCGATCAATATCCCTATACCGCATCCGGCTCGAGCCTGATGGCCTCGCTCGTCCCTGGCTGGGCGCAGGAAGGCGGGGCGGAAGTGCTGGCCAAGCGGCTGGAGGATCCGGCGATGCGCGCCCGTATCCGTGCCGAGATGGTCCCCAATCTCGCCCGCCGCGCCGGGCCGCACGCGATCCAGATCCGCGCCTACAAGGCCGATCCGTCGCTCGACGGCAAGCGGCTCGACGAGGTTGGCGCGATCCTGAAGCTGGATCCGCTCGATGCCGCGATCGAGATGCTGAAGAAGGGCGGGGCGCCCACCGTGTCGTTCAACATGAGCGACAAGGACGTCGAAGCGTTCATGCGGCAGCCCTGGACGATGACCTCCACCGATGGCGGCCTGCCGCCCTTCGGCCAGACGGCGGAGCATCCCCGTGCCTATGGCGCGTTTCCGCGCAAGCTGCGCAACTATGTGATCGACAAGCCGGTGATCTCGATGGCTCAGGCGATCCACGCCGCCACCGGCCTGCCGGCGCGGGTCTTCGCGATCCCCGATCGCGGGGCGCTGCGCGAGGGCGCCTTTGCCGATGTGATCGTCTTCGATCCGGCGACGGTGCGCGACATGGCGACCTATGCGAAGCCGCACGCCTATGCCCAGGGCATGGATTATGTCTTCGTCAACGGCCGCGCCGCGCTGGTGCGGGGCAAGCCGGTGCCGGAGCGGTTCGGCAGGGTGCTGCTGCGCACGCCCTGATCCCTTGTGCAGGGGCGGGACGGGTGCCCGGCCTCAGGCGATGATCAGCTTCACGCCCGCCTGCTCGATCATCCGCGCATGCGCATCGCCGATCGCCGCATCGGTCACGATCACGTCGAGCTCGTCGAGCCCGCAGACCACCGAGCCCGAAGGCGCGGCGAATTTGGAGCTGTCCACGAGCAGCGCCACCCATTCGGCGCGGTCGATCATCTGGCGCTCGGCGGCGGCGAGCACGACATCGGCCTGCATCACGCCCTGCGCGCCGACGAACGCCGCGCCCATGAACAGGCGCGGGGCATGGACGCGCGGCATGCATTCCTCGCCGCCGATGCCCAGGATGATGTTCTGCTCGCGGAACACCGATCCGCCGGGCACGGCGATGCGGGTGCCCGGCTGGGGCAGCAGCGCGCTCACCACATGGAGCGAGTTGGTGAGGACCTGGAGGTTGAGGCCGGCCAGGTGGCGGCACATCTGCAGCGTGGTCGAGCCGCCGTCGATGATGATCGATTCACCCGGCTGGCAGAGCGCGGCGGCGGCGCGGCCGATCGCTTCCTTCTGCTTGCGGTTGCGATCGATATTCTCGTGGAAGGGCACGCCGGCCAGCGACTGGACGTCGGTGCGCTCGCCCGCCTCGTCCTCCACCAGCCGCGCGCCGCCGCGCACGCGCTGGATCACGCCCTTGCCCTCCAGCCGGTCGAGATCGCGGCGCAGCGTGGCGGGCGAGGCCGGAACGCTCGCCTCCAGGCTCTTGAACGACACGAAGCCGGTTTTCCCGATCAGATCGAGGATCAGGCTATCGCGCTCTTCGACATGCATTTGCGGTAAGGCCCCAATATTCTTGAAGCCTTTCTGCCCGGCAAATCCGCCGGAATCAATCTTTTCCGCTCAAACGATGCCAGCGCCGAGCCCCACGGCCGTCCGCTCCTGCGCCTTGCGCGCCCGCCAGCCGCTGTCGCGATAGGCGATGATCGCATCGATCGCCCCGCCGGCCTCCATTCGCGCCATCGCCAGGATCGGCGACACATCGGTGCGATAGGCCTGTCGCAGCGTGAGGAAGGCCAGCATCGTGTCATTGGCCTGCTGCGCGGCGGCAAGCGCCTCGCGATCGACCAGGCTCGCCTTGGCGAAGGCGCCAGTGATCGCCTCGGCCGACGAGATCATGCTCTCGATGGGATCGGTGACGTTATGCGACTGGTCGATCATATACGCCGGATCGAACCCGTCGCGCGGGTTCAGCTCCGCCTCGATCAGTTCGTTGAACACCAGGAACAGCTGGTGCGGGTTGATCGATCCGCTGTCGAGATCGTCGTCGCCATATTTGCTGTCGTTGAAGTGGAAACCGCCCAGCTTGCCGAAGCGGTGGAGCCGGGCGACGATCTGTTCGATGTTCACGTTCGGCGCGTGATGGCCGAGATCGACCAGGCACTTGGCCTTGGGGCCCAGTTCCTGCGCGGCGAGAATCGACGAGCCCCAGTCCGAGATCACGGTGGAGTAGAAGGCCGGCTCGAACATCTTGTGCTCGAGCAGCATGCGCCAGTCGCCGGGCAGCGCGGCATAGACCTGGGCGGCCGCCTCCAGATAGCGGTCGAGCGACCGGGCGAGGTCCTGCTGGCCGGGGAAGTTGGTGCCGTCGCCCACCCAGACGGTCAGCGCGGACGAACCGAGCTGGCGGCCGATCTCGATGCACTCGATATTATGCTCCACCGCCTGGGCGCGCACGCCCGCATCGCCGGCCGAGAGGCTGCCGTCGCGATAGCTGAGCTTCTGGCCGGGCTGGTCCTGGAAGGTGTTCGAGTTGATCGCGTCGAAGCCCAGGCCGAGCGCCGCTGCCTCCTCGCGCAGCGCCGCATAGTCGCCCACCTTGTCCCAGGGGAAATGCGGGCTGACGCGCGGCGTGACGGTGGAGAGCTGGTGGATCACCGCGCAATCCGCCAGCTTCTCATGGATGGTCGTGGGTTCGCCGGCGATCGGGAACTTGGCGAAGCGGGTGCCGCCGCGGCCGGCACCCCAGCTCGGCACCGCGACCGAGAAGCCGGCCACGCGCGCCTTCACTGCATCGATGTCGATCCCGCGGCGCCCGAGCGCGCGGCCCAGGCTGTCATATTCGTCCCGCAGCGCCTCGACACGCGCCGTATTGTGGCTTTCGATCTGGTCGACCGAAAGCGGAAGTTCCTTCGCCATTGCGCCCTCTTGTTCTTATCGGGGGAACGCCTGGGCGTTCCCGGCATCCACATTGACGATGTTGCCCGTCGATTTGGAAGAGGCTTCGGAGGCGAAGAAATGCACTGCCTCCGCCACATCCTCGGGCAGCACGTCGCGCTTGAGCATCGATCGGTTGCGGTAATGCTCCTCCAGCTCCGATCCGGGATCGATGCCGTGCGCGCCCGCGCGTTCCTTGCGCCAGTCCCCATCCCAGATCCGCGAACCCTTGATCACCGCGTCCGGATTGACCGTGTTGACGCGGATGCCGTGGGGCGCGCCCTCCAGCGCCAGGCAGCGGGCAAGGTGCAGCGACGCCGCCTTGGCCGAGGCATAGGCGGAGGCGTTGACCGCGGCGGCCAGCGCGTTCTTCGAGCCGATGAACACGATCGCGCCGCCGCCGACCGCGCGCATCAGCGGAAAGGCGGCGCGGGCGCTGAGGAAATAGCCTTCGGTCAGCACGTCATAGTTGCGGCGCCACAGCGCGACGCTGGTCGCTTCCACCGAGGCGGAAGAGGCGATGCCGGCATTGGCGACCAGGATGTCGAGCCCGCCGAACTCGCGGGTGCACGCCTCGAACGCCGCGGCGACCTGCGCCTCGTCGGTGACGTCGCAGGTCTCGGCGCGCACTACGTCCTGGCCGAAGGCCTGGGCCATCTCGGCGCGGACCCGCTCGGCGGCGTCCGCGTCGCGATCGACCAGCATCACACAGGCGCCGTCCTGGAGCAGGCGCCGCACCGTCGCCGCGCCGATGCCCCCGGCACCGCCGCTCACCAGCGCGATGCGGCCGACCAGCGGCTTGGGCTTGGGCATGCGCTGGAGCTTGGCTTCCTCGAGCGCCCAATATTCGATGCCGTACGCTTCCTTCTCGGGCAGGCCGACATAGTCGCCGATCGCCTCGGCGCCGCGCATCACGTTGATCGCATTGCCATAGAACTCGCCGGCCAGGCGCGCGGTGGTCTTGTCGGCGGCGAAGGTGATGCGGCCGATGCCGGGGATCAGCACCACCACCGGATTGGGATCGCGCATCGCCGGATCGCCGGGCTCGGCGCAGCGCTGGTAATAGGCGGCATAGCCCTGGCGATAGGCCTCGAGCGCATCCGCCAGATAGGCCTCGTCGTCGAGCCGCGCGGGATCGAGCGTGAGCGGCGCGATCTTGGTGCGCAGGAAGTGATCGGGGCACGAGGTGCCGATCGCGGCCAGCCGGGCGAAATCGCGGCTGCCGGCGAACTCCAGCGTCTCCGGATCGTCGGAGAAATGGCCGATCTTGCCGCGCGCGCCGCGCATCAGGCCGCGCAGCCGGGGCATGAGCGCGGCGGCGATGACGGCGCGGTCATCGGCGGCAAGGGGCGGGGCCACTTCACCGCCGAACGCCGGACCCTGAGCCAGGCGTTCGTTGAGATAGGCGGCGGCGTCCGCGATCAGCGCGATCGTGTTGTCGTAACAGGCTTTGGCGGTGTCGCCCCAGCAGATGATGCCATGGCCCTCCAGCATCACCCCGCGCAGGCCGGGCTGTTCGGACGCGAGCTTGCGGAGCTGCAGGCCGAGCTCGAATCCCGGGCGCTTCCAGGGCAGCCAGCCCACCGCGCCGCCCCAGATCGCATCGGTCGCCGCCTTGCCCGCGCTCGACGCGGCCAGCGCGATGATCGCGTCGGGATGGACGTGATCGACGTGCGCATAGGGCAGATAGCCGTGCAGCGGCGTATCGATCGAGGCCGCTCGCGCGTTCAGGTTGAACGTGCAGTGCGGCAGGTACGCGACCATCTCGTCCTCGAACGTCACGCCGCGATAGCGCGACTCGAGCCCGAGCAGCTTGTCGAGATAGAGCGTGGCGAAGCCGTCGAGCTTCATCGAGCCGATATCACCGCCCGAGCCCTTCACCCACAGCACCGTCGCCGGCGCGCCGGTGAGCGGATCGGCCATCTCGATCTTCGCCGAAGTGTTGCCGCCGCCGAAATTGGTGACGGTCAGATCCGAACCCAACAGGTTCGAGCGGTAGAGCAGCAGGCCCTCCGGCGACATGCCGGCAGCCTCCGCATCCGACCAGCGGTTACGCGGCACGGCGAACGGAATGGCGGTCACGCCCCGGCGCACCCTTGTCTTGTCTTCAAGCATCCGGAATTACTCTCCCCCAGCGCCCGGTACGGCGCGAGCTTCTCTATCAAGGTATCTAGCCAGATACAATCAACTTCGCTAAATATCAATCATAACAAAATGGGGAGGCAGCATTGGGTGATGGGCTGAGCGTGGTGCTCGATTTGGGTAAGACCTTGTCGAAGCTCAGTCTCTGGGACGCGTCGGGGACGATGCTGGCCCGGCGGACACGACCCAATGACCGGCCGATGGCGGTGCTGGGCGGCGAGAGCGTCCGCACGCTCGATGCGGCCGGCATCGAGGCCTGGGCAGAGGAAGGGCTGCGCGCGTTCGCGGGGATCGGGCGCGTGGCGCGGATCATTCCCGTCGGGCATGGCGCCGCGGCCGCGATCGTGCGCGACGGGATGCTGGCTGCACCGCCGCTCGATTATGAGCAGGCGATCCCGGCGGAATGCGCTGCCACCTATTGCAGCCAGCGCGATCCCTTTGCCCGCACCGGTTCGCCCGCGCTGCCGGACGGGCTCAACCTCGGGCTGCAGCTGCATTTCCTCGAGTCGCTCGATCCGGCGCTGCTGCAAGGCGACGCGACGATCCTGCCCTGGCCGCAATATTGGGCATGGCGATTCTCGGGCGTCGCGGCGTCCGAGGTGACGAGTCTGGGGTGCCATAGCGATCTCTGGTGTCCCGCCTCGGGCACGCCGTCGGCGCTGGCCGAGCGGCGTGGCTGGGCGGCCCGGCTCGCGCCGCTCCGCCATGCCGGCGAGGCGATCGGCACGATCAGCGCGGAATGGGCCCGGCGCACCGGCCTGCCCGCCGATGTCGCGGTGCATTGCGGATTGCACGATTCGAACGCAGCCCTGCTCGCGGCACGGGGCTTTGCCGATATCGCGGAACAGGAGGCCACGGTGCTGTCGACCGGCACCTGGTTCGTCGCGATGCGAACGCCGGGCAAGGGCGCGCGCGTCGACCTGGCGGGCCTGCCCGAGGCGCGCGACTGCCTGGTGAATGTCGACGCCCATGGCACTCCGATTCCTTCGGCCCGGTTCATGGGTGGGCGCGAGATCGAGCTGCTGACCGGGATCGACACGCGGCGCGTCGACATCAATCCCGATCAGCCGGCGATCATCGCGGCGCTCCCCGGTGTCGTCGCGGGCGGTGCGATGGTGCTGCCGACGCTGACTCCCGGCGTGGGGCCGTTCCCCGGCGGCGCGATGCGCTGGATCAACCGGCCGGGCGAATCGATGGGGCTGCGCGCGGCGGTGTGCCTCTATGCGGCGCTCGTGGCCGATGCGATGCTCGACCTGATCGGGACGCGCGAACGCGTGCTGGTCGAGGGACGGTTCGGCGAGGCCCAGGCCTTTGTCCGCACGCTCGCCACGCTGCGGCCGGACCTGCACGTCTTCGTCTCCAACGAGCATAACGACGTATCCTATGGAGCATTGCGCCTGATCGATCCGGCACTGGCACCGCCCTCGGCGCTCATCCGGGTGGAGCCGCTCGATTGCGATCTCGCCGGCTATGCGGCCCGCTGGCGGGCCCTGGCCGCCGGCAGCAGCGAGGCGGCATGAAGGCGGCGTCGATCTCCGATTATCGCGAGCTGGCGCGGCGCCGGCTGCCGCGCTTCCTGTTCGAATATATCGATGGCGGTTCCTATGCCGAAGTGACGCTGGGCCGGAACGTCGCCGATCTCGAGGCCGTGGCGCTGCGGCAGCGGGTGCTGCGCGACATTTCGGACATCGACCTGTCGACGAGCCTGTTCGGGCAAAGGCTGGCGATGCCGGTGGCGCTCGGGCCGGTGGGGTTGGCGGGGCTCAACGCGCGGCGCGGCGAAGTGCAGGCGGCGCGGGCGGCGGAGGCGGCCGGGGTGCCCTTCACGCTGTCGACCGTCTCGGCCTGCCCGCTCGCCGAAGTGGCGGGGGCGGTGGGTACGCCACCCTGGTTCCAGCTCTACATGATTCGCGACCGCGGCTTCATGATCGACCTGATGCAGCAGGCGGGCGCGGCGGGCTGCCCGGTGCTGGTCTTCACCGTCGACATGCCGGTGCCGGGCACGCGCTATCGCGACTATCGCTCCGGGCTGGCCGGCGCGCCGGGCCTGGGCGGATCGCTGCGACGATTCGGCCAGGCGCTGGCGCATCCGCGCTGGGCCTGGGACGTGGGCCTGTGGGGGCGGCCGCACCATCTCGGCAATGTCGCGCCGGTGCTGGCGGGCAAGACCGGGCTCAACGACTTCTTCGCCTGGATGCGCGACAATTTCGACCCCGCGATCGGCTGGGACGAGCTGGATTTCGTGCGCAAGCACTGGAACGGGCCGATCCTGCTCAAGGGGATCCTGGATCCCGAAGACGCCCGCGAGGCGGCGGCGCGGGGGGTGGATGGCGTGATCGTCTCCAACCATGGCGGCCGCCAGCTCGACGGGGTGCCCTCGACCGCCCGCGCGCTGCCGGCGATCGCCGATGCGGTGGGCGACCGGCTGACGCTGCTGGCGGACGGCGGGGTCCGATCGGGGCTCGACGTGGTGCGGATGCTCGCGCTGGGCGCCCGGGGCGTGCTGCTCGGCCGCGCCTGGGCCTGGGCGCTGGGTGGCGGGGGGCAGGCCGGCGTGGCGCATGTGCTGGCGCTGCTGGCCGCCGAGATGCGCGTCGCCATGGGGCTGACCGGCGTGACGCGCATCGACCAGATCAACGAAAAGATACTCGCGGGGAGGGAATGAGCATGGGCGGAAATCCGCTGATTGGCGTTTTGTTTCACTGGCTTGGCGGGCTTTCCTCCGCCAGTTTCTATGTTCCCTATCGCCGTATTCGGGCCTGGTCCTGGGAGATATTCTGGCTGGTCGGCGGCGTATTCTCCTGGCTGATCGCGCCCTGGCTGTTCGCTTCGATCCAGACGCACGACCTGCTCGGCGTGCTGGCGCGGACGCCGAGCAGCACCTGGTTCTGGTGCTGGTTCTGGGGCGCGATGTGGGGCTTTGGCGGGCTCACCTTCGGGCTGACCATGCGCTATCTCGGCCTGTCGCTCGGCATGGCCGTCGCCCTTGGGCTGACCACCGTGATCGGGACGATGGGGCCGCCGATCTTCCACGGCACGCTGGGGCAACTCGCGGAGACCTCGAGCGGGCAGATGACCTTTTTCGGCATCGTCATCACGCTTGCCGGCATCCTGGTGGTCGCCGCCGCCGGGCGCCGCAAGGAGCGCGAGATGGCGGGCGCGGCGGCGCGCCAGAGCGTGAGCGAGTTCAATCTGCCCAAGGGGCTCGCCATCGCGGTGTTCTCCGGCATCATGTCGGGCTGCTTCGCCTGGGGGCTCGACGCCGGCGCGCCGATCCGTGCGGCCACGGTGGCGGCGGGGACCGATCCGTTGTGGCAGGGCCTGCCGGTGCTGTGCGTCGTGCTGCTCGGCGGCTTCACCACCAATTTCGTCTGGTGCGGCTGGCTGATCCTGCGCAACCGGTCGGCCGGGCAGATCGTCGGCGCTGCCGTTTCGGGCGAGAAGCCGCCGCTGCTGCGCAACTATCTCCTGGCCGCGCTGGGGGGCACGCTCTGGTACTTCCAGTTCTTCTTCTACACGATGGGCGAGAGCCAGATGGGGAAATATGGCTTCTCCTCCTGGACGCTGCACATGGCGAGCATCATCCTGTTCTCCACGCTCTGGGGCTTCGCGCTCAAGGAATGGGCGGGGGTGCGGCTGGGCACGCGCGCGCTGGTGTGGACCGGCATCGGCGCGCTGCTGCTGTCCACCGTGGTGATCGGCGTCGGCAACTATCTCGCGGCATGACCAGCGTGACGGGGCGCCCGCTGATCCTGGGCAATTGGAAGATGCACGGCACGGGCTCCGACCTGGCCGAGATCGCGCGAATCGACGCCGCCGTGCATGCGCTCGGCGTCGAGGCCGGGCTGATGCTGCCGACGACGCTGATCGAGCGCGCGGCACGCCGGGTGCGGGCCGTCGCGATCGGTGGGCAGGATTGCCACGCCGTGGCCGAAGGCGCGCATACCGGCGGCGTCTCGGCGGCGATGCTGCGCGACAGCGGTGCGACAACGGTGCTGGTCGGGCACAGCGAGACTCGTGCCGACGATACCACCAGCGTGGCGGCCAAGGCGCATGCCGCGCAGGCGGCCGGGCTGGCGGTGGTGATCTGCGTCGGCGAATGGGAGCGTTCGGCCGATGCGCGGGCGCTGGTGGCGGCGCAGCTCCGCGCCTCGCTGCCGCCTGGGCTCGACTGGTCGCGTGCCGCCATCGCCTATGAGCCGGTCTGGTGCATCGGCGGGAGCGCAGTGCCGGACGCGGCGCATCTCGCCCGCATCTTCGAGATGCTGCGCATCGAGGCGGGCGCGGCGCGGCTGCTCTATGGCGGCGCGGTCGACGGCGGCAATGCGGCGGAACTGCTGGCCCTGCCCGGGATCGACGGGCTGCTCGTCGGCCGGGCCAGCCGATCGGCCGCCGACTTCGTGCCGGTGCTGGCGGCGGCGGCGGGGGTTCTCCCTCCGGGGGAGGAATGTGGGCAGCGTCTGTGACGGAGTAGCTGCCCTTCGCCTGGAAGCTCGCATCTCCTCCGTCACCCACGCTTTCGCAGGGATAACGGGGTAGGTTGATTGAGGCGCGACCCCAGATCGCCGACGGAGCAGCGGAAGCGACACCAAACATCGCAAGAACCGCACGACACCAAAATAGCCGTCACCCCGGCCCCTTCGACCGCCCGGCTCGCGGACGACCGAAGGGGCCGGGGTGACGAAGTTGGTGGGTCAATCGATCGGCTTGGTCGCAGTGACGCGGATGTCCTTCTTCAGCCGGATATCGTCCGAGGCGCTGCCGACGAGCAGCTGATAGGCCCCGGCGCGCGCCACCCAGTGATGGGTCGCCGCATCCCAATAGCCGAACGCCCGCGGATCGAGGCTCAGCTCGACCGTGCGGCTCTCGCCCGGCGCCAAGGCCAGCTTGGCGAAGGCGGCGAGCTGCTTGATCGGCTCCTCGGGCGTGCGATCGGCCCGCGCGACATAGAGCTGGACGACTTCCTTGCCGGCCAGCTTGCCCGTGTTGCGGAGCGACAGGCGGACCTTGGCCGCCGCACCGGGCGCGATCGTCGCGGGAGCGGAGAGGCCGGCATAGCCGAAGCTGGTATAGGACAGGCCATGGCCGAAGGCGAAGAGCGGCGCCACGCCGCGCGCCTCATAGCCGCGATAGCCGACCAGCAGCCCTTCGGCATATTGGGTCTTCATGTCGGTCAGCCGCACCGGATCATCGGCGCTGCGCAGCGGGAAGGTCACCGGCAGCTTGCCCGATGGATTGACCTTGCCGGTCAGGACACCGGCAAGCGCCGCCGCGCCTTCCTGGCCGGGCAGCCACATGCCGACGATTCCCGGCACGTCCTTCGCCCAGGGCATGGTCATCGCCGCGCCCGCATTGATCACCACCACGGTCGACGGATTGGCCGCCGCCACCGCCGCGATCAGCTTGTTCTGGTCGCCGGGCAGGTCGAAATCGGCGCGGTCATAGCCTTCGCCCTCGGTGAGCGAGGCGGAGCCGCCGACCACGATCGCCGCATCGGCGCGCTTCGCCGCGGCGATTGCCGCGTCGAAATCGGGCCGGGGCAGGCGCACGCCGAACTTGAGCGCCTCATAGGGCGTCTGGCCGGTCACATAGTCGAGCTGGATCGGATAGGCCCTGCCGCCCTCGAGCTGGACCTGGACGGTCCGCTGGGGAACGGGGAAGCCGATCACGTCGCGATTGTCGGGCTTTGCCGGCGTCGCCTTGTCGAGGATCGTCTTGCCGTCGAGCGTCAGCACGCCCGTGCCGGTGCCGCGCACGCTGAACTCATAGGTGCCGGTGGCCGGCGCGCGCAGCACGCCCGCCCAGCGCATCGACGCATAGCCGATCACCTTGGCGCTCGCGATATTGGCGCTGATCCGCTTGGTGAAATCGGTGGCGCGCTCGCGCTTCACCGGATCGCCGCTGAAATCGGCGCTGGCGTAGTAGGTCGCGGCCAGGCCGGTCTCGCTGCTGTCCGCCGCGGGGCTGAACAGCGCGGGTGCGGCGGTGGGCGGCGTCTCCTCGCTGTCGACGCCCTTCTCGTGGATCACCTCGACGCCAGGCAGCGCGGCGCGGATCGCCTCGAGCGGCGTCACCAGCTTGTCGAACGGTGCCACCGCCGAGCTGCCGCCACCCTGGATGCGGGCGATATCGGCATTGGGGCCGATCACCGCCAGCGTCTTGATGCCGGGTTTCAGCGGCAGCACGCCGGCATTCTTGAGCAGCACGATCGCTTCCTCGGCCGCCGCGCGGGCAGCCGCCCGGTGGCGCTCGCCGCCGATCTCGCCCTTGGGCTGCGGCCCGTCGAGCGCGCCGCTGCGGACGATCAGGCGCACGATGCGCCGGGCATTGTCGTCGAGCTGCGCCTCGCTCACTTCGCCCGCGTGGACCGCGGCGAGCAGCTTGGCACCGAAATGCTGGGCGGGGCCGGGCATCTCCAGGTCGAGCCCGGCATTGGCCGCGGGCGCGGTGCTGTGCGTCGCGCCCCAGTCGGAGACGACGAAGCCCTTGTAGTTCCATTCCTTCTTGAGCAGATCGGTGAGCAGCCAGCGATTCTCGCTCGCATAGGTGCCGTTGACCTTGTTGTACGAAGCCATGACCGACCAGGGATCGGCCCGCTTCACCACCGTCTCGAAGGCGGGAAGATAGATTTCGTGCAACGTCCGCTCGTCGATGACGGAATCGACGAAGAAGCGGTTGGTCTCGTGGTTGTTCACCGCGAAATGCTTGATCGAGACGCCGATGCCCTTGCCCTGGACGCCGGCGACATAGCCGAGCCCCAGCTTGCCGGCGAGGAGCGGGTCTTCCGAATAGGTCTCGAAATTGCGGCCCCAGCGCGGGGTGCGGACGATGTTCACCGTCGGCGCGAGCAGCACCGCGGCGCCATAGCCGCGCGATTCCTCCGCGATCGCGGCGCCCACGGCCTTGGCGATCTCCGGATTCCAGGTCGCGGCGATGGCGACGCCGACCGGGAAGACAGTGGCGGGCTTGCCCTCGGGCGAGCGCACGCCGGTGGGGCCGTCGGTCACCTTGATCGCGGGGATGCCCAGCCGCGGGATCGCATGCAGCGTCATCGAGCTTTCGCCCGCGAGCAGCGACACCTTCTCCTCCAGTGTCAGCCGGTGCATCAGGTCTTCGACGCGCTGCTCGAGCGGCGCGCTCTTCTCACGATAGGTCATGCGTTCGTTCTGGGCCTGGGCGAGAGCGGGTGCGCTCGCAATCAACGCCGTCGCGGCGACGCAGGCAAGGAAATTGGCGCGAGTCATCATTTGATCGCGGCGAGATCGGTAGCGGTCTTGGCGAGGATCTCGTCGGTGAGCTTGCCGTCCGAATAGGCCTTGAGCTGGTTGAGGCTCAGCCCCTTGAACATGTCGTACTGCGGCAGGCCGATCAGGCCGGGCAGGTTCTTGTCGATCGCGGCCTTGCCCTGCGCGTCGGCCACGATCTCCTGGATCGGCGTGTCGAGCGTGAACTTCGGCGCGGCAGCCGGAGCGGCGGGCACGGGCGCCGGCGCGGTCTGGGCGAGGGCGGTGCCCGGCAGGGCGAGCAGCGCGGCGAGCAGCAGCTTGTTCATCATCATCTTCATCCTTGGCTGGTGGTTTCGAGATCCAGTTCGGCGATCATCGCCTCGCGGATCAGATATTTCTGGACCTTGCCGGTCACGGTGGTGGGGAAGGCGTCGACGAAGCGGACGTAGCGGGGCACCTTGTAATGGGCGATCCGGCCGCGGCAGAAGGCGCGGACCTCCTCCGCGTCGCCCGAGGCGCCGGCGCGCAGCCGGATCCAGGCGCAGAGCTCTTCCCCCATGCGCGCGTCGGGCACGCCGACCACCGCCACATCCTCCACCGCCGGATGACCGTAGAGGAACTCCTCGATCTCGCGCGGATAGATGTTCTCACCGCCGCGGATCACCATATCCTTCAATCGGCCGACGACATTGCCATAGCCCTCCGCGTCGATCACCGCGAGGTCGCCGGAATGCATCCAGCCCTCGGCATCGAGCACCGCCGCGGTCTTCTCCGGCTCGTCCCAATAGCCGAGCATCACCGAATAGCCGCGGGTGCACAGCTCGCCCGGCGTGCCGGTGGGCACGATGTCGCCGTCCTCGTCGACGATCTTGCATTCGAGATGCGGCTGGACCCGGCCGATCGAGCCGATGCGGCGCTCGAAGGGATCGTCCACTGCCGTCTGGAAGCTGACCGGGCTGGTCTCGGTCATGCCATAGGCGATGGTGACCTGGGGCATGTGCAGCCGTTCGTTCACGGCGCGCATCAGCGGCTCGGGGCAGACCGCGCCCGCCATCACGCCGGTGCGCAGCGAGGCGATGTCGAACCGTTCGAACTCCGGATGGGCGAGCACAGCGATGAACATGGTCGGCACGCCGTAGAGCGCCGTGCAGCGCTCGCGCGCGATCGCTGCCAGGGTCGCGCCCGGATCGAAGCCGGCGGCGGGATAGACCATCGTCGCGCCGTGGGTGAGCGCGGCGAGATTGCCCATCACCATGCCGAAGCAATGATAGAGCGGCACCGGGATGCAGACGCGGTCGCCGGGCTGGAGGCGCTGGGCCAGGCCGACGAAATAGCCGTTGTTGAGGATGTTGCGGTGGCTGAGCGTCGCGCCCTTGGGCTGGCCGGTGGTGCCGCTGGTGAACTGGATGTTGATCGCGTCGGTAGCGCGCAGCTCCGGGCCGATCGCCGCGAGCATCTGGCGGCTGGCATCGTCCGCATGGCCGGCGACCTGGTCGAAGGCGATCCAGCCGGGCCCGGTCGCGGCGCCGATGCAGAGGATGCGGCGGAGCGCGGGCAGGCCGGGCGCGATCTCGGCGACCATCGCGGCATAGTCGCTGGTCTTGAAGCGATCCATGAAGACCAGCGCGGCCAGGCCGACCTTGGCCATGGTGAAGCTGGCCTCGCTGGTGCGATAGGCGGGGTTGATCGTGACCAGGATCAGCCCGGCGCGCGCGGCGGCGAACTGGGTGAGCGTCCATTCGATGCAATTGGGCGCCCAGATGCCGATCCGCTCGCCCGGCTCCAGCCCGAGCGCGAGCAGCCCGGCGGCGACGGCATCGGCCCGCTCCAGCAGTTCGGCGAAGGTCCAGCGGATATCCTGCTCGACCGAGACCAGCGCTTCGCGCTCGCCCCAGCGGGCGGCGGCCAGCGCCAGCGCCGCGCCGATCGTATGCTCGATCAGCGGCGGCGCGTCGGCACCCCGGACGAGGCTGGCGGCCGGGCTCATCGCTTCGCGCCGGGCGCGACGCAGACGAAGTTAGCCGCTTCATCGGTCGAGCCCTTGCCCGTCCAGCGCGCGACCTTGGGATAGGCGCACAGGGGGCGGGTGCGGACCGGCTTGGCCGGGAAGCCGAGATAGCCGAACAGGTCATTGTCGTACTTGGTGGCGATCATCGTCTCGGGCGCGGGGCCGCCCTGGCGCCATTTGTCGATCGTGCCGAGCGTATCGAGCACATTCGGGCCGGGACCGGCCAGGCAGTGCGACATGCCGGGGACCATGAACAGGCGCACCGAATCCTTCGCTGCGGCGCCGGTGCGCTTCTGCACGGCCTGATAATAATCGATCGTGTTCTCGGGCGCGATCGCGGCGTCGTTCCAGCCATGATAGAGGATCAGCTTGCCGCCGCGCTTCAGGAACGGGCCGATGTCCGGATTGTCGCTGTCGAGCACCGGGGCGAGGCGCCGGGCCGCCGCATAGTCGCGCGCCAGGTCGAACGACGCGGGCTGCCATTCGGGATCCGAATAGACCATGTTGCGGAAGAACTCGCTGGCGAAGATGCCGTGCTGCGCCTTGGGGCCGGTGAGCCACAGGTCCCAGGCGCCGGGAACGGCTTCGGCCCCGGGCATATAGCCGGGGAAGAACTTCCTGCCCTTGGCGTCGACGGTGCCGCGATAGAGCGAGCGCGCCGCGCGCACCTGGCCGGCGGTGAGGCAGGAGGGGCCGTCGCCGGCCTTGCACTGGAGCGCGGCCGGATCGAAGCCGCACTGGCGCGGATCGTCGAGCACGCCGTCCTTCACGCCGTCCTTCGCATCGCACTGGGCGAGCGCGGCGTCCTGGAGCAGCTTGAGCTTCTCGTTGGGGATCAGCGTCTCGGGGCGGGCGAACACCGCGCGATCGGTGGCCATGAACGACGTCATCAGCCGGCTCCAGGCATTGGCCGGCGCGCCCGCGACGATCGCGTCATAATCCTCGGGATAGCGCTGCGCCTCCATCAGCGCCTCGCGGCCGCCGTCCGAACAGCCCTGGAAATAGGACGCCTTGGGCGCATTGCCGTAATAGGCGGCGATGACGGCCTTGCCGGTGCCGGAGGCGAGGTGGTTGGCGCGGTGGCCGAAATCCACGATCCGCTCAGGCTGGTGCAGCGCCCATTTGGCGTCGGTGTCGGCGGTGCCGACATGGCCCATGTCGGTGCCCACCGTGGCATAGCCCTTGCCCAGCGCGCCCTGCATGGTGAGCTGGGGGAGCAGCATCGAGCCGCCATAGCCGCCATTGCCGGCGCCGAGCAGCTTGCCGTTCCAGGCGGCGGGGGCGGGCAGCCACACCTCCACCTTGATCTCGGAGCGCGGCGTGGGCGCCAGCACCGCATAGACGCGGCAAAAGGCCGCCTGGGCGGGGAGGCCGGGCGTCCCCTCCTTGGTGTTGACCATGCCGCCCTTGGCGACTTCCTCGGCCTTCACGACCTTGCCGTCGGCCAGCGCCAGGCCGGCGAGCGCGGTGCAGGCGCCGCTGGGCGTGGTCGCGGCGAGGGGCTCGGGCGCGCCGCCCGAGACGAGCAGCGCGGTGGCGACGGCGCCCAGCGCGCCGAGATGGGCTATCCGGTTCATTTGTTGAGCAACCCCTTGGCCTGGAACCATTTCTGCGCATGCTCGGGCCAGGCGTCCGATGCCTTGCCGCTCTTGGTGATGCCGAAGCCATGGCCACCCTTGGGGAAGGTCACCAGCGTTGCGTCGGCACCCGCCGCCTTCCAGGCATCGACCAGCCGGCCGGCCTCGGGTCGCACGATGGGATCGTCCTCGGCGACCATCGCGAGCAGGGGTGGGGCCTTGGCCGGGACGGTCAGCGGATTGCCGACCAGGCCGGGATACATGGCGACGATGAAGTCCGGCCGGCTGGCGGGCTTGTTGCCCAGTACCGTCCACATCGTCACCGCGCCGCCGGCCGAGAAGCCCATCATGCCGACGCGGCCGGGCTTCACGCCATATTTCGCCGCATGGGCGCGGACATAGCGCATCGCTTCCTCGCCATCGGCGGTGGCGAGCGGGCGGAGCGGGACGATCGCAGCCTCGAGCGATTTGAAGTTCATCAGCCGGCGGAGCATCACCATGCCGAAATCGTCGCCGGTGGGCAGCAGGCGGTAGCGCAGCACAAAGGCAGTGATGCCCTGGCTGTTGAGCCACCGGGCGACGCCGTCGCCTTCATTGCCGATCGAGAGCAGATGGAAGCCGCCGCCCGGTGCGACGATCACCGCGGTGCCGTTGGCGATCTTCGGATCGGGCCGGAACACGGTGAGCGTCGGCTCGGAGACGTTGCGGGTGATCAGCCCATAGGGCTTCTTGTCGGCGGTAGTCTCCGCCTGCATCGGGCCCATCGAGCCCGGTGCACCATTCGGCCAGAGCCGGATCGTCTCCTGGGCATGGGCAGTGACGCTGCCGGCGAACAGCGCGAGCGGCGCCAGGATCCGGAAGAGGGTACGCATGGACTTCCTCATTTCTGCTTGGCCGCATCACGGGCGGCGGCGATTGCCGTTATCTCGGGCGTACCGGCGGTCGCGGTGGCGCTCCCGTCATTGCTAATCACTAGCATCCGTGCCCCGGGCAGGAACCGTGCCCAGCCCGGGTCACCAGTCCTGGCGAATTTCACCCAATGGTCCGCGACCAGGCTAGCGGTGGCCATGTCGGCGGGGCTGGGCTTGCCGCCGGCCGCGGCGAGATTGTCGAACTGATAGGGCACGTCGGTGGCGTGCGAGGCGCCGGCCAGCGTCGCGCGCTTCTCCTCGGCGACATAGCCGAAGCGATAGAGCCAGGTCGGGGCGTGCGCGGCCTGGCGCCTGGCGAGCGAGAAGGCGGGCTCGGTGAAGGTATAGTCGCTCGGGATGTGGCGGTCATAGGCCTCGGCCGAGCCATAGGCGGCGCGCACCGCATCGGCGCCGCTGCCCAGCTTCTCGGTCGCCTTGGCGACGAAGCCCTTCATGAACGGCGCGGGGATGAAGCCCAGCTCGTCGCTGTTCGAGCCGATGATCATGCGAATGCCCTGCGCCTTGCCGGCGGCGAGCAGCGCGTCGGTGTCGCCGGTGACGATCCGGCCGTCGGTCATCGGGCCGGAATAATGGGCCTCGTCGCCGTTGAGCAGGTTGATGCCGCCCTGCACCGTGTCGGCGGGCAGCGCGCGGAGTGCGGCGAGATCCCCGGCGCCCGCCCGGTTCGCGAAGGCCACGCCCTTGGCCTCTCCGGCCGCGAGATCGGGCCAGCTGTCGCGGCCGCCGCCCGAAGCGGCGATGGCCTTGGCGAACAGGCCCTTCGCGGCCGGCGAGACCATCAGCCGGCCGACCGACTCTCCGCCCGCGGACTCGCCGAAGAGCGTGACGTTCGCCGGATCGCCGCCGAACGCGGCGATGTTGCGCTTCACCCATTGCAGCGCGGCGAGCTGGTCCATCAGCGCCCAGTTGCCGGTGGGGCCGGCGCCGGCCTCCCCGGTCAACGCGGGATGGGCGAAGAAGCCGAACCGGCCGAGGCGATAGTTGAAGGTGACGACCACCACGCCGCGCGCGGCCAGGCGGGTGCCGTCGAGGATCGCGGCGCTGCCCGATCCCGTGGAGAAGCCGCCGCCATGGATATAGACCATCACCGGCAGCTTCGCCCCGGCGCGGGGCCGGGGTGTCCAGACGTTGAGGAACAGGCAGTCCTCGTTCATCGGCAGCGTGGTGTTGGCGAGGTCGCCGGGCATGCGCGCCTGGACGCAGTCATTGCCATAGCCGGTCGCGGCGCGGGCACCGGTCCAGGTCGGCGCCGGCATCGGCGCGTGCCAGCGCAGCGGGCCGACCGGGGCGGTGGCATAGGGGATGCCCTTGAAGCTGGTCACGCCTTCGGCGGTCGCGCCGCGCAGCGTGCCGGCCGGCGCGCGGACCTGCTGGGCCCGGGCGGCGCCGGCAAGCGTCAGGGACAGGGGGAGCAGGGACAGGGCGATCAGGCTAGTCTTCATTTCCGGCCCTCGGTGACGAAGGTGAAGCTGCCGGCGCCGGTGGTATAGACGGTCGCGGCATCGGTCTTGCGGAGCAGGGTCGCGCCTTCGGGCAGGGTGGTAGGCGCGCCGAAGCGAGTGGGCACCCAGATCTCGCCCACGGCGTTCATCGGCACGGTGGCGTTGAGAGTCAGGCGGCCATTCTCCACCTTCCATTCCGCCCGTGCCTCGCCCTGGGGCGTCGCCATGGTCGCCGCGGCCGCGGCCAGGCCCTGGGGAATCTCCGGGCGGATCAGCACGGTGCGATAGCCCGGCGCGCCGGGGCGCAGGCCGGCGAGGCGCTGGCGCATCCAGTCCGCGATCGAGCCGAAATAATGATGGTCGCGCGAGCGGGCGTTGAGGCCCCAGGATTCGAACATGGTCTTGTGGCCGCTCTTCAGCCAGAAGCCCCAGCTCGGCTCGTCGGTGCGCGTCGCCAGGCGATAGGCGAGGTCGGCATGGCCATAGTCGCTGAGGATCTCGAGCAGGTAGCGCGTGCCGAACACCCCGGCGCGCAAGCCGCGGGCGTCGACATCCTTCGCGATCGTGTCGGCAACCTTCTGTTCCATTCCTGCGGGCGCCATGCCGAAGGCGAGCGGCAGGATGTTCTGCGACTGGGTGGGGCCCTTGGTCACGCCCTTGTCGTCCAGGGTGCGGTACCAGCCGTTCGCCGCGTCCCAGTAGCGGGCGTTATAGGCGCGGCGGATATCGGCGGCGAGCGCGGCATAGCGGTCCGCATCCGCCCGGTTGCCGATCACCGCCGAGGATCTGGCCAGCAGGTCCGCCTCGTGAAAGAAATAGGCAGTGGTGATCGCGTCGATCCCGCCATTGTTGGTGGCGAAGATGTCGAGCGGGCCCGGGGCGCTCCACTCGCTCAGGCCGCGGTCGTGGCGATAGTCGGGCGCCTTGAAGACAGTGGCGGTATAATCGACCAGCCGCTTCTGCATGGCGTGCATGCGCGCCAGGATGCGGGTGTCGCCCTCGGTCTGGTAAAGTTCCCAGGGCAGGATCATCGCGGCGACGTCCCAGGGCGTGGACGGCCCCCAGACGAACGACCAGCCCGGCGTGCCCTCATAGCCGTAGAAGGGCGTCGCCGGCACGATCTCGGGCAGTTCGCCGCTGGGCGCCTGCGCATCGGGATAGTCGTTCAGCCATTTGGTCCAGACGCGGGCGATGCCCAGGCTGCGCGCGGCGGCGCCGGCCGAGGCCTGGGCGTCGCCGGTCCAGCCGTTCTTCTCATAGGTCGGCGTATCGGTCTGATAGCCGTGCATGTTGTTCAGGATGGTGCGGATCGCGGCCTGGTCGATCTCGTTCAGCAGCGGATCGGCGCTGGCGAAGCTGCCGGTGCGGGCGACGGCGCTATGGGCGACCTTGCCGGTGAGCGTCGCCAGGGTCGGCGTGCCGGGATAGCCGCGCAGCTCGACATAGCGGAAGCCGCGATAGCCGAAGCTCGGCTCCCAGTGCTCGGCTCCCGAGCCGGCGAGCGTGTAGCGATCGGTCTGCAGTTGCGCGTCGATCAGGCCCGAGGCGGGGACGACGATCCCGTCGTCGCCGATCCGTTCGCTGGCGACGAGGGAGATGGTGGTGCCGCGCGGTCCGCGGACGTCGAGCGCGGTCCAGCCGGAGAAAATGCGGCCGAAATCATAGACCCAGACTCCCGGCTTCACCTGGGTGAGCGAGGCAGGCGCGATTTGCTCGACCGGAGCGATCGGCTCGACATTGGCGGCCTGGAGGAAACCGCTGGGACCGTTCACTTGCCGGGCGGCGGTCCAGCCCTTGCCGGCGAAGCCCGGCTTGTCCCAGCCGGTGGGAAGCAGGCGCGCGTCATAGCGCTCGCCGCGATGGACGGAATCGTTGCGCGTGGGGCCGGAAACGGTCCGCCAGCTCGCGTCGGTGGCGACCGACTGGCGCGATCCGTCCGCGAAGGTGACTTCGAGCTGGGCCTTGAGCGCGGGCTCGCCATGCCAGGGGGCCTGATCGAAATACCATTCATTGGGATCGGTCAGCCCATACCAGCCGCGCCCGAGCTCGGCACCGAGGACATTCTGCCCGGTGCGGACGCGATCGGTCACGTCATAGGTCTGGTAGAGGACGCGCTTGTCATAGGCGGTGAAGCCGCTGGCCATCGCGCTGGCGCCGACCGTACCGCCATTGAGATGCAGCTTCGGCCAGCCCGCGCCCGCGACATAGAGGCGCGCCGCCGCGATCTTCCTGGCGGGCAGGACAAAGGCCTTGCGGACCAGCGGGGCGGGCGCTTCGATCGGCAGGACGATGTCGATGTTCGGAACGCCGGCGGCGACGGTGAGGCCGTCCGCTTCGACGGTGCCGCCGACAAAGGGATTGTCGTTGGCGGGAAAGCGCGTGGCGAAGGCCGGGCTGCCGGTGCCGGTGACGCTGACGGCGTGGATCGTCGCCGCCGCGGCTTCCCGCGACGAGAAGCCGATCGTGCCATGCGGCTGGCCGGTATCGGTGAGCAGGTCGACCTGCCTGCCGTCGATCGCGGTGGCGATGCTGTTGCCCTGTGCGGTGATCGTGACTCTGTGGCGCACGCCCTTCAGCGTGATGCCGGTGAGCGGCACGCGCTTGAGCTCGGTGAGCTTGACGCCCGAGCTGCTGCCGCCGGGATAATGGCGGACGCGGGCGATCAGCACCGGGCCGGCCTTTTCCTCGGCCAGGGTCCAGACATAGGCCTCGCCATAGGTCTTGCCCGCCGCGCGGGCGCGGAAGAGCAGGTCGACCGAGCTGCCGGTGAGCGTCAGGTCGCTCTCGAAGCGAAGGTCGCTCCAGTCATGATCGCGGCGTGCCGGGCCGGCGATCCAGCCGGCCGACCAGTCGGCCGGGGCGAGCAGGCCCATCTCCCACCAGCCGGGCCGGCTCCAGCCGCTCTCGCGGCCATCGGCATCCCAGGTCCTGACCTGCCACGCATAGCGGGTACGCGCGGCAAGGGCGGGGCCGGCATAGGGGATCTGCGCATTGTCGGGCGAAGCCACCTTGCCGCTGTCCCAGACGGGCTTGCCCGCGGCGGTGACACGGATCTGATAGGCCGCCTGGCGCTTCGCCGGGGAATGCCAGGCGAGGCGCGGGGCGGGTTCGTCGATGCCGAGCGCGGCATCGGCATATTCGACGGTAAGCCGGGTGGGTGCCGGACCGTCCTCCTGGGCGGACGCGGCCATGGCGGCGAGAAGCGCCATGGCCGCCGTACCTGAGACCAACAGGGTACGCATGGTCAGGACGGAAGACGGAAGCGACACCCGATCCCCTTTCCTCAGAACTTGGTCCGGATGCCGAAGGTGACCAGCCGTCCCAGGGTGCTGCCATTGGTATAGGCGGCGGCGCTGTTCAGCCAGGGCGGATCCTGGTCGAAGATGTTGTCGACGTTCAGCGTGAGCATCGCGTTCTTGATGAAGCCGTGCGCGCCCAGATCATAGGCGAGGAAGGCGTCCACCGTCTGGAACGCGCCCACCCGGGTCTGCGGCGAAACGCCGAGGATCGGGAAACCGCCCTTGTAGTTGTACGAGGCCGAGGCGATGAAGCCGCCCGACTTGCCGCCCAGCGTAGCGACGAAGGCAGTGCGGCCGACGCCGTTCTTCAGATCGTCGGTGAACGGCCCGCCGGAGACCGCCTGCGACTTGCGGCTGAGCGTATAGGTGCCAGCGATGCTGGCGTTGATCGCGCCGAAGCCGGTCAGGCGGGTATAGGCCAGGTTGAAATCGAGCCCGTCGGTGTTGACCGCGCCCAGATTGTTGCGGCGCGCATCGATCAGCACATAGGGGGTGAGCGGACCGGTATAGAGGCTGGCGATGCTCGGCGCACCGACCACGTTGAGGTTGCCCACCGCCGCCTGGGCCTGGGCCAGCGTCGGCCGCAGGATATAGAAGTTGGCGTAGTTGGTGTTGGTGAACAGCGTCGGCGAGAGGAACGGCGCCAGGCCGATCGCGTCCTTGAACTTCACATTGTAGTAAGTGAGGTTCGCCACCAGGCCCGGAACCGCCTTCGGCGTCCAGTCGAAGCCGGCGGACCAGGTGTCCGCGCGCTCGGGCTTCAGGTTCGGGTTGCCGCCCGCCAGCACGATCGTCGCACGCGCCGGGTCGACGGGAGTGGCGCCCGGCGCGAGGAACGGGCTGTAGGGCAGCACGGTCGCGCGCGAGTCCGAGGTGTTCGTCGTGTCGGCAAGGCTCGGGGCGTGGAACGAAGTGCCCCAATTGCCCCGGATCGTCAGGTCGGTGAACGGCTTGTAGTTCACGCCGATCTTCGGATTGGTGGTGCCGCCCTGGTCGCTATAGTCGTCATAGCGGACCGACGCCGAGAGCTGCAGCCCGCGCAGGCCGGGGCTGCCATTGCCGGCGCCGACGATCGGGATCATCAGCTCGCCAAAGGCCGAGCGCACGTCGCGCGCGGCGCGCGAGGTCTTCGCATTGGCATAGGAGCCGACCGCGCCCTGGGCGATGCGCGACGAGATGTTCTCGTAATGATATTCCGCGCCGACCGCGAGGCGGACATCGCCGCCCGCCAGATGCGCCAGCGAACCGTCGAGGATCAGCCGGCCCTCGGCCAGTTCCTGGGTGGCATCGCCGTAATTCTCATAATTCCGGATGGCGGCGAGGGCCGCGGGGCTGCTGGCCGCGAGGTCATAGGGATTGAGCGCCATGCCGGGGATCAGGCCGGCGAGCGCGAGCGATGCCGTGGTGGTGTCGAGTGCGGCTTCGCGCACCAGATTGGTGCTGCGCCCGAAATTGCTCTCCGCCCGCAGCTGCCACTTGTCGCCGATCGCGAAGGAGAAGCTGGGAGTGACGCCATAGGATTCGAAGCGCTGGCGGCTGGTCAGGCTGTTCCCATAGACGCTGGCGAAGGAGAAGCTGGCCGTCTGCGATGTCAGGCCCGAGATCGGGCGGAAGAAGGGGTTGAGCGCGGTGATCGTGCTGGAAAGCATGCCCTGGGCCTGGTTCACCACCGTGTCGCGGCGCGACCAATAGGCAGTCACCCCGAAGGCGACATTGTCGTCGAGCTGCTGGGTCAGCGAGCCGAAGACCGAGTTGCGCTCCTCGCGCGGGAACAGGTCGGCATAGGCGTTCTGGTCGCACTTGTTGACCGTGCCCGGCGTGAGGGCGGGCAGGGCATAGGTGACGGGGTTGACCGTGCCGATCTGGATGTTGCCCGGCGCGCAGGTGGTGACGCGGAAATCGCCGCCGCCCTTCGACCGGCGATCGGCCGAGGCATAGTCGCGATCGATGCCGAGGACATTGTCGTGCCAGACATGGGCATAGGAAAGGAACAGCGAGCCGCTGCCCCAGTCCTTGCCGATGGTCAGGTTGCCGTCGACCGTCTTGTACTTGTCGGCAAAGCCGTAGCGCAGATTGGCCGAGACCCCGTCGAAGCGCTTGCGGGTGATGAAGTTCACCACGCCGCCGATCGCGTCGGAGCCGTAGATGGCGGAGCCGCCGTCCGGCACCACTTCGACCCGCTCCAGCACGTCAGGCGGCAGGATCGAGGGATCGACGGTGGTCTGAAGAATGCCCGCGCCGACGCCGCGATGGCCGTTGATCAGCACCAGCGTGGTGCTGCCGCCCGAGGCGCCGAGGTTGCGGATGTTGGGGCGGAGGACCGGCAGGCCGAACGACGCCGAGCCCACCGGGATCGTGCCGAAATTGCCGACCTGCGGGATCTTCGCGAGCAGATCGTTCGAGGAAGCGACCCCGCGTGCGGTGATCGTGTCGCGAGTGACGCCGATCACGTTGGTGCCGGTGGGCGCGACGCCGCGCAGCAGCGTGCCGGTGACGACGATATCGCCCTGGGGCTCTTGCGTGCCGTCATCGGCCGCCTGGGCATCGGCCTGGGCGGCTTCGGGACTTGCCGGAGCGGTCTGCGCATGTGCTGCGCCGGCACAAGCCAGCATGGTGGCGAGGGCCAGCATCGAAAGCCCCGCCTGCTTCGCGAACCCGCGGACGCGCGGCTCCATGATCTCGGTGTTCATATTCCCTCCCCAATTGGTCCTTCGGACTCTCGTTTCCCGCGGGGGCATTGCCTTCCGCCGGATGGAATCACCCGCTCGGGCTATTTTCCACAATCATTCAATCTCGATCTTTTTCGATCATGTCAATGATCAAATTAGATTGTGAACGGGGAGTTTGGGTCGGGGAAACCGGCCGGTATCGCGCGTCTTCCCCGTCGGCAAGGCAGGGCGCGATGCGCGCGGCCATCGCGCGGGACGGCGCCACGCGTCGGCGTCCGGTCGTTCATGCGCGAAGGGCAGGGCGAAAATGGCTCGGGGGCGCACGTCCGGTGCGCCCCCGCTTGCCCGGTGGTTGCCGCGCGCCGCCGCGATCAGCGCGGCACGTCCGACAATGGGACATGCCGCCAGAACCCGCGGATCTCGTCGTCATTGCCGGTCAGGTCGTAGCGCAGCAGCGACACCGGCAGGCGGCCGGTGTTCATCAGATAGTCGTGATAGTCGCGGATCGAGAACCTGTCGCCGAGCTGGCGGCGGCGATCGACCAGCAGCTTCTGGAGCTGCATCGCGCCGATCGTATAGGTCATGCCATAGCCCGGCGGCCGGCGGATATAGATGCCGGCGTCGGTGCGCGCGACATTGTCGTCCAGCCAGGGCGTCCATTGCTTCCAGAACCGCATGGTCTCGCCGACGGTCATCTCGTTGCGCTGCATCTTCACGTCGCCGATCGTGCGGGCCGCGCGGAACAGGCCGAAGATATAGATCAACTCGCGCGTGCGGGGCCGGTCGTCGAACAGGCCCAGCTGGAGCGCGGTCTCCTCGAGATAGAAGCCCCAGCCTTCGGTACGCCCGCTGTCGCTCACCCGGCCGCGGATCGGATCGGTGACGCGCTTTCCGGTCATCCCGTCGAAGCGATGGCCGGGGAAGGTGGCGTGGAGATGGTCCGGCGAGGCGTCGCGGAACTGGATCTGCTCCCAGAACATCGGCCCGGTTGGGCGCACGATCCAGGGCGCGTTGAAGCCGACCTCCCGATAGCTGCCCGGAATATAGTCCGGGATGGTGAGGATCTCCTCATCCTTCAGCCATTTGCGGATCTTGGCATCGGTGCCGGCGAGCTGCGCCTCATATTCCTCGGCCGACTTGGGCAGCTGTAGTTCGGGGAGCTTCCGGTTGCGGTGCCGCTCGGTGGCATAATCGGCCCAGAAGCGCGTGAGCTCGCGTTCGGCCAGCGTCACCACTTCGTCCGACGTGAAGGGCATCAGCCGGACATTGGCGAGGAACCAGTCATAGGCCGGCTTGCCGACCCCGGCGCGGGCAGTCATCGCGGGGCGGGCGGCGGCGAGCCAGTCGCGAAAGCCGCCGATCGCGCCCTCTGCTGCCACGATGTCCGCGAGCAGCGCTGGTTGCTGCGTCCGCGCGCGGACGCGCAGGTCGGCGAACCAGCCGATCAACCCCTCGGGCTCCACCGCGCGATAGGGCATGCCATGGCCCACGCCGTCGCCGTGCGAAAGGCCGTGGAGCGCGAGATCGGCATAATCCGCCGCCACCGAATCGAGGTTGGCCCGCGCCTGGGCCAGATAGGCGGGGATCGCCTTCAGCCGGGCGCGGAAGCCGGCGAGCGCCTCGCCCTTCAACGGCAGCTCGGTATAGGCCAGCCGCTGCAGGGTATCGACATACATGCCCGGATCGCGTGCCCAGGGCTTGAGGATGTTCAGGTTGAAATCCTCCAGGTCCATCTGCGCGCGGACGGCGAGGTAATCGACCTGCTGGTGGCGATCCCAGCGCGCCACGGCGAAATCGGGGAGCTGCGCCTGGAAGCCGCGCAGCTCGGCGCGGCGCTTGTCGACGGCGGCGGCCCTGTAGTCGACGACGCCGTCGGCTGTGGGCGGCGTGCGCCAGGCATCGAAGGCCGTGAACAGCGTGACGAGATCGGCATGGCCGCGCGTTCCCTGGGGCGGCCCGTCGGGCTGGGCGGTGGCCTGCCTCGCGCTTGCCGGAGCGATGCCGAACGCCGCCGGCGCGGCGCTCCCGGCCAGGAGCATCGCGATCACCAGTCCTCCTGCACGCATGTCGATCTCCCCTCGGTCTCCGGCCGCCAGATGCTCGGGCGCCGCATCATTCAGAATAAAACGAAAAACATGTGATTTGTAATGTGATGATCTCATGGGTGGCACTGGTCAAGAGGCACCGAATCGGTGTTATCTCGGAGGCATGCGGGGTGCCTCAGACCAGTCCAAAACGGTGCGAATCGGCGGAAAACCGAGAGTTTCCGACCTTTGTCCCGAGGTTTGGAGAGGGCGCGCCCCGGCTCGCCGGCCCTGTCGGGGTGATCCTCCGGCCTGGAAAAAACCGTGCGCAATCGTGGGTTTCCCGGCAGCTTTGTTACCAAGAAGCGACACTTTTCACATTTTTTCGTTACCCCGAATTGACCCTTCGTGCTTGATATGCTCAAAATCACGCACTTGTTCACGGAAATGGCGCAACCGACGACGCCGGAGCGGAACGAGGCAGGTGGGCGTATCCATTCGGGGAGACACGGACATGGGCAGTAAGCGGGTTGCGGTGATGCGGGCGGGATTGCGGGGCGGCTCCGCGCTGTTCGCCACGATGATGATGATGGGCACGGCGATGGCGCAGACCGCCGAGCCGGAAGCGCAGGAAGCCGAGGCGATCGTCGTCACCGGCTCGCGCATCCCCCGTCCGGACGTCGACTCGAACAGCCCGGTCAACGTGATCGGCAGCGAGGAAATCCGCCAGACCGGCACGGCCGAGACCGAGCAGCTGCTCAACGCGCTGCCCCAGGCGGTCGCCGGTTCGGGTGCCCAGTCCAATGCGGGCAACGGCTCGGCCACGGTCAATCTGCGCAACCTCGGCGCGGCCCGCACCCTGGTGCTGCAGAACGGCCGCCGCATCGTCGGCGCCAGCCAGGACGGCGTGGTCGACATCAACATGATCCCGCCCTCGCTGATCGAGCGGGTGGAAGTCGTCACCGGCGGTGCCTCGGCCGTCTATGGCTCGGATGCGATGGCCGGCGTGGTCAACTTTGTCACCAAGACCAATTTCCAGGGCCTGGAAGTCAGCGGCCAGTACGGCATCAGCGAGCGGGGCGATGCCGAGCGCTACAATATCGACTTCACCGTCGGCGGCAATTTCGGCGATGGCCGCGGCAACATCGTGTTCAACGGCAGCTATTACGACCGTTCGATGGTGAAGGGCGCCGCGCGCGACCATGCCTCGCTCTATCTGGTCGATGCCGTACAGAACGGTAAGGGCGTGCTCGTCCCCGGCGGCAACGGCGTCACGCCGCAGGGCACGATCTTCACGCCGGCGCTGGTCGGCAAGCTCGACCAGTTCGGCAACACCATCGGCACCGCCGGCATCTTCTTCGCGCCCGAAGGCTGGCGCGCCTACAAGACCAGCGACGGCTTCAACGACCGTCCCTATACCAACCTCCAGATGCCGATGAAGCGCTGGTCGGGGGCGATCACCGGCCATTACGACGTGACCGACAACGTCACGGCCTTCTGGGAAGGCAATTACGTCCGCAGCGAGATCAACTCGACGCTGGGCGCGGTGCCGATGAGCAGCTCGGGCTTCCTGCCCAACTTCCAGTTCGACTTGCGCAATCCCTATCTGTCGTCGTCGCTGCGCGAGTTCCTGCGCACCAATCTCGATGGTGACGGCGACAATCTGGTTTCGCTCAACATCAATCGTCGCCTGCTTGACTTCGGCTCTCGCACCGACGACCAGACTCGCGAATTCTCGCGCTTCGTCGTCGGGCTGAAGGGTGCGCTGACCGACAAGCTGAACTGGGAAGCCTTCTACAATCAGGGCCATGTCCGGATCACCGAGGTCCAGGGCGGCGGCGTGCTGATCGACAATTTCGCCAATGCCTTCCTGACCAACCCCAACAATCCCTATGCTTGCAAGGTGGCCGATCCGCGCTGCGTCACGATCAACCCGTTCGGGCTGATGTCGATGACCAAGCCGATGATCGACTATATCTACACCAACCTCACCAACATCACCGTCGTCGACCAGAAACAGGCCGGCGCCAGCATCACCGGCACGCTGTTCAAGCTGCCGGCCGGCAATGTCGGCATCTCGGTGGGCGCGGAATATCGCAAGGAAAGCTCGACCTTCACGCCCGACCAGCTCTACATTCAGGGCAAGGCGCTCTCGCGCTCGGCGGGCATCCAGGCGACCGGCGGCAGCTTCGACGTCAAGGAAGTCTATGGCGAGCTCGTCGTGCCGATCCTGGCCGATCTGCCCTTCGTCCACCTCCTCGCGTTCGAAGGCGGCATCCGCTACTCGGACTATTCCACCGCGGGCGGAGTGACCTCGTGGAAGGCGGGCGGCGAGTTCTCGCCGGTGAAGAGCTTCAAGATCCGCGGCCTCTATCAGCGGGCGGTGCGCGCGCCGAACGTGATCGAGCTCTATTCGGGCGCGACCAACACCGCGCCGCAGGCGACCGACTTCTGCAACGCCACCGGCGCCAACCGCACCGCGGCGGAGCGGGCCTTCTGCATCAGCTCGCTGGGCGTGCCGGCGAGCGTGATCGACGTGTTCCAGCAGGAGAATGTCCAGATCCGCGCGATCACCGGCGGCAATCCCAATCTGAAGGAGGAGACTTCGGACACCTGGTCGCTCGGCGCGGTATTCCGGCCGGAGTTCGTGCCGAACCTCCAGCTCACCGTCGACTATTACAACATCAAGATCGACGGCGCGATCGCGGCGTTCGGCGGCGGTCTCCAGTCGGTGATCACTGCCTGTCGCGCCAATCTGTCGATGAGCAACATCTTCTGCCAGCCGCTCAACCACCGCTCGTCGGACGGGCAGCTCTATGACGTGCCGCTGCTCAACGCGAACATCGCGTCGATGAAGACCGCGGGCGTCGATTTCCGCCTCGACTATCGCCACGACATCGGTTCGCTCGGTCGGCTGAGCTATTATCTGGCCGGCAGCTATCTGATCAACAGCATCGTGCAGAGCAGCCCGATCGTCGCGGCGGTCGATTGCGCGGGCTATATCGGTGGCGGCACCTGCGGCAACGCCAACCCCAAATGGCGCTTCACCCAGCGCGTGACCTGGGACGTGTCCGATGCCTTCCAGGTCTCGCTGCGGCACCGGTTCATCGGCTCGGCGAAGGACGGGCGGATCGCCGCCGCCAAGGCCTCGGGCGGAGCGATGCCGCTGCTCGCGGTGCCGGAGACGGGCCAGATCAGCTATTTCGACCTCAGCGCGTCCTACGACATCGACAAGAGCTTCAGCATCTACGGCATGATCGACAATCTGGGCGATCACAACCCGCCGTTCCAGCTCTACGAACGCGATACCTATGACGCGATCGGCCGCCGGTTCACGATCGGTTTCCGCAAGCGGTTCTGAGGCCCCAAGTCCGGCGGCGGCGGTGATCCCCCGCCGTCGCCGGCAACCGGCCCGGGGGCCGGGAGCGTCGACAGATGGTGAAGGTGTTGGGAAGATGATCAAGTTCAGCGTTTCCGTCCGCGCGATGTCGGCGGCTCTCATGATCGCCTCGCCGGGGGCGGCGGCTCCCGCCTTTGCCCAGCAGGCCCAGGGGCCGGTCCGGGGCACCGCCGGCGTGCCCGGCACCAGCTTCTCGATCGACGAACTCTATCGCTACAAGAGCCTCGTGGGCATCGATCCCCAGGGCTATAGCTGGGCTGCGGACGGCAGCGCGGTGCTCTTCCTGTGGAACGACGAAGGCTATTCGTTCCGCGACATCTGGTCCTGGTCGCCCCGGACCGGGCAGAAGACCCGGCTGACCTTCCTGGGCAAGGACAGCAAGCCGGAGGCGGAAGCGAAGGGCATCGCCCAGGCGGTGTTCCTGGCCAACGGCCGCGTTGCCTTCACCCTGGGCGGCCAGCTCCATATCCGCGAGGCGGACGGCAGGATCGTGAAGGCGGAGGCCGACAAGCGCGGCATCCGCAAGCTCGCCGTCGCGCCTGACGGCTCGAAGCTCGCCTTCATCGCCGCTGCGCCCGCCGCATCGCCGGTCGCCCCCGGCGGCCAGCTCTGGGTCCGCGATATTGCGGCGGGGGAGGGAGCCGTCGCCACGCGCCTTGCCGGCAGCGACGATCCCAAGGTCTATATCGAAGATTTCAAATGGGCCGATAGCGGCAAGGCGATAGCCTTCCAGCAGGCCGACGACCGCGCCATGCCCGAGCGCGATATCTATTACGACGCCAAGGGCAAGCTGCAGAACAACCGCGTGATCCGCGCCTTCCCCGGCGAGGAGACCAGCAGGACGGCGATCGGCATGGTCGACCTCGCCACGGGCAAGTCCCGTCTGTTCGAGCGCCCCGATGCCAAGCATGACGTCTGGGGCTATGGCCTGTCGCATGACGGCAAGCGGCTGTTCGTCAGCAGCGCCGACATGGAGGCCAAGGAGCACAGCATCTATCTCTACGACGCCGCCACCGGCGCGCGCGAGACCTTCTACCAGCTGCGCGAGCCCAAGCATCTCCGCCCCGATTGGCAAGTCGCCTGGGCGCCGGGCGATGACGGCCTGATCATCCTCACCGATCGCGACGGCTGGCTTCAGCTCTACCACCAGAAAAAGGCCGGCGAGGCGCCCCGCCAGATCACCAGCGGCAAATGGGAAATCGCTTCGTTCGCGGTCGATGCGAAGAACAGGCAGCTCTATTTCACTGCCAACAAGTCCGCGCTCCAGGACCGCCAGCTCTACCGGGTGCCGGTCGCCGGCGGAAAGATCGAGCAGCTCAGCGGGCCGGCAGGCGGCACGCACGAGCCGGTCTATTCCCCCGATTTCAGCCGCATCGCCGACTGGTACAGCAATGACGACCTGCCGCCCGAGCTGTTCGTCATCGACACGGCGAAGCCCGGCAAGGCGGTGCAGGTCACCAAGTCGCCCCAGCCCGATTTCTACGGCCAGACCTGGGCGAAGACCAGCTATGTCCAGTTCCCCAGCCATGTCGACGGGATCAACCTGCTCGGCCGGGTGAGCGTCCCCGCCGATTTCGACCCGGGCAAGAAATACCCGGTCATCGTCGGCTCGGTCTATTCGGATGCGGTCCACAACCAGTGGGGCGGCCGCCGTGCCCACCCGACCTGGGGGCTCGACCAGTATCTGGTTTCGCAAGGCTATATCGTCCTGACCGTCAACATCCGCGGCTCCTGGGGGCAGGGACGCGACCACAACCAGACGCAATATGAGAGCTATGGCGAGACCGACATCAACGATCTCGAGAGCGGCGTCCGCTATCTGATCGCCCAGGGCCATGCCGATCCGAAGCGCATCGGCATCTGGGGCTCGAGCTATGGCGGGCTGATGACGATCATGTCGCTGTCGAAGAAGCCCGGCCTCTATGCCGCAGGCATCGCCGGCGCGCCCGCCACCAATGTCTGGCACGCCTTCCCGGCGCAGATGTGGATCATGGGCCCGCCCGACGGACCGGACATGCCCAAGCGCTACGAGGCGCAGTCGGCACTCTATCAGGCCAAGGGCATCAGGGACCCGCTGATGATCATCCACGGCACCCGCGATTCCGTCGTGCTCTATTCGGACACGATGGCGCTGGCCGAGCAGATGATCCAGCGCGAGCAGCTGTTCGAGCTGGTGACGCTGCCGGGTGCCAACCATCCCTGGGACGCGGAGAACATTCCGCAGACCCGCTTCTCGTTCAAGAAGATGGTCGAGTTCTTCGATCGCAATGTGAAGAACCGGAAGTAACATGCTGCGTCGGGGTATCGCGGTTCTGTTGGGAGGCGCCACTTTGCTGGTCGCGCAGGCGGCGGCCGCGCAGCCGGCCGTCCAGCAGCTCGGCGCCGATTTCTGGGCCTGGCGCGGCACCACCCAGCCCGCGAGCAGCGACGACATCCCGCGCATCGTCCGCCCCGCCGGCTGGCTGCCCGACTGGTCCCCCGCCGGCGTCGCCGCCCAGCGCCGGCAGCTTGCCGCGTTCGAGGCGCGCTGGAAGGCGTTGGAAGGGGCCCCGCAAGGCATCAGCGAGAAGGTCGATTACCGGCTGGTCGGCTCGGCGCTGGCCCGCGTCCATTGGGAAATGGATCACATCGCCGCCTGGCGCCGCCAGCCGCATTTCTACACCGCCCAGGCGCTCAACCCGGTGTTCGAGGTTCTGCTGCCCAAGCCGCCGGTCTCGCATGCGCGGCTGGATGAAGTGATCCACCTGCTCGGCAACGCACCCGCGATCCTCGCCGCCGGCCGTGCCAATCTCGACGACATGCGCGGGCCGTTCGTCGACGTCGCGCTCGGCCAGCTCGCCGAAGTACCCGAAAGCCTGCGCGGCATGGCTGCCGGCCTCGCGCCCTATGCCGATGCGGCGCGGAAGAAGCGGCTCGGTGCCGTGGTCGAGAAGGCGATCGCGGCGTTCGCGGGCTACACCGAGTTCCTCAAGGCGAAGCGCGCCGGCCTGCCCGAGCAGACCGCGGTGGGCCGCGATAGCTACCTCTATTTCCTCGGCAATGTCGGCATCTATCCCTATTCGCCCGAGCAGCTTGTCGCGATGGGCCGGCAGGAATGGGCGCGCTCGGTGCTGTTCGAGACGCTCGAGCGCAATCGCAATGCCGGCATTCCCGAGCTGCCGCTCGGTGCCTCGATCGGCGCCGTCACTGCCCGGCTCGATGCCGAGGAGCTCAAGGTCCGTCAGTTCCTGACCGAGAAGAACCTGCTGACGGTCCCGGACTGGGTGGGGCATTACAAGGCCCAGCCTTTCCCCGCCTATCTCGCGCCGATCGGCTGGCTGGGGCGCACCTTCGATTTCACCAGCATCGACCGGACCGGGCAGGACGCGACCGTCTATCTCCCCGATCCTTCGCCCAAGCTCGGCTATTTCAACCTTTCGATCGCGCGCGATCCGCGGCCGATCATCGTCCATGAAGGCGTGCCCGGCCATTTCTTCCAGCTCAGCCTCAGCTGGCGGAACCCCGATCCGCTGCGCCGCCGCTATTATGACAGCGGCGCCAATGAAGGCACCGGCTTCTATGCCGAGGAGATGATGCTCCAGGCCGGCTTCTGGGCCGATGCGCCCAAGACGCGCGAGATCATCTACAATTTCGCGAGATTGCGTGCCCTTCGGGTCGAAGTGGACGTGAAGCTGGCGCTAGGTGAATTCACCATCGCCCAGGCTGCCGACTATCTGGAGAGGATGGTCCCGATGGACCGGGCGACGGCGCGCGAGGAAGCGACGTTCTTCGCCGCCGCGCCCGGCCAGGCGATCAGCTACCAGATCGGCAAGATGCAGACGACCGAGTTCCTCGCGGAGGCCCGGGTGCGCGAAGGCAAGTCCTTCGATCTCAAGCGCTTCCACGATTATCTCTGGGCCAACGGCAATGTGCCGATCGCGCTGCAGAAGGAAGAATATCTGTCGATGGCGACGGGCGGATAGGGGGATGCTTTCGATGGATCTGGTACGTTTCACGGAGCCGAAATCGGGACTGTCGGCGCGCTGCCGCCTGCTCCCGCAAGCGGCGCCGTTGTCCTGCGAATTCCTGCGCGATCTCGCCGCGCGGCGCGCCTCGTTCGAGGCGATGCACGCGATCTGGACCGGGCCCGAGATCTCGGTGCCGATGCCCTCGGCATCCCTTCCCGAAGGCATGGCCCGGCCGCCGATCCCGGCCGAGAACGCCACCTCCTATCCGGGCGCCGGCGACATCGTGCTGGCCTATCTCGCGCCGGGCAGCACCCAGGGCCTGCCGCCCGGGCCCTTCTACGACATCGGCATCTTCTACGGTGCCGGCGGCCGGCTGCTGATGCCGTTCGGCTGGATCCAGGCCAATGTCTGCGCCCGCATCCTCGACGAGGATCTGGAAAAGGCCGTCGCCGACTGCCGCACGATCCGGCGGAACGGCGCCTGCACCATCACCGTCGAACCGGCCTGAGGGGGAGCGGGACATGACCTATGCCGATCTGATGTCCGTCCTGGGGCACTGGGTGCTGCCCGGCTCGCTGATCGCGATCATGGCCTCGATGGGCCTGTCGCTCACTGCCGAGGATTTCCGCCAGGTATTCCGCAACAAGCGCGCGCTGGTCTTCGGCGTCTGCTCGATGCTGATCGTGCCGCCGCTGATCGGGGTCACGCTGGCGCTCACCGTGGCGCCTACGCCGGCGCTGGCGGTCGGCTTCGTGCTGCTCGCCACCACGCCGGGCGGCATGCTGTCGAACCTCTTCACCGACATGGCGAAGGGCGATCTCGCCTTGTCGATGTCGATGACGCTGCTGCTCAGCATGATCTACATCTTCGTCGTCCCCTTCTATGCCCATTTCGCGCTGAGCCACTTCCTGGGGCTCGAGGCCGATGTGAAGGTGCCGCTGGCCTCGTTCTTCTGGGACATCTTCTCGATCACCGTGCTTCCCGCCGCCGCCGGCTTCACGCTTCGTGCCTTGCGCCCCGGCTTCGCGATCGCCTTCAAGAAATATCTGAAGAACATCGCGACGATCGTGCTGTTCACTGCTTTCGGCTTCATCCTGTTCGATCAGGTGCCGGTGCTGCGCGAGAATCTGGGCGCGCTGTTCTGGATCACCGTGGCGCTCAACCTGATCATGGTCTGCGTGGTGATGACGATCGTGCGCTTCGCCGGCTTCTCCCGGCGCGAGAACATCGCGATCGGGATCGAGCATCTGATGCGGCAGGAGGGCACGGCGATCTTCATCGCGGTGAGCATCGTCGGCAACAACGAGATGTCGCTGCCGATGATCATGAACACGCCGGTGGCGCTCTGCTTCGTGCTGGCCTTTGTCACCATCGCGCGCCGCACCGAGCGTGCCGGGAGAAACGCGCCCGCCGCTGCCTGACCGTCCATTGAGAACAACGCCTCTTTCAGGGGCGCGCAAACACCGCTCCCTTGCGGGGCGAACAGAGAGTTCGAGATTACATGCAAACGTCCCGTATCACGGACGTCGCGGGGGAGTTCTTGCCCTTCGCGCCGGCCCCCAGCCGCATCCTTGTGAAGGCGTGGTGATGGAGCATCAGTCCATTTCCCGTCGCCGGGGTGGCGGGCCGTCGACCAGGCCGGTCTGGGTCGCCACGGCGGCGCCCGGCCCCGAGCTCGCGCCGCTGGCGGCCGAGATCGAAGCGGACGTGCTCGTGATCGGCGGCGGCATCGCCGGCACGGCGACTGCGCTCCATCTTGCCGAGGCCGGTATCGACACGGTGCTGCTCGAGGCGGGCCAGCCCGGCGACCAGGCGACCGGCTGGAGCGGCGGGCTCGTCGCGCCCGACTATATCCGGCATACGCCCGAGACGATCGTCACGGCGCTCGGCCGCCACCATGGCGAGATGCTGACGCGGATGATCGGCGGATCGGCGCGGGCGGTGTTCGACCTGGTCGAGCGGCACGCGATCGACTGCGATGCCCGGCAGGACGGCTTCTACACGCCCGCGCACAGCGAAGGGCTGGCGGAGAGCCAGCGCGGCTATGCCGATCAGTGGCGATCGCGCGGCTATGACGTCCGCTTCGTCGAGGCGCGCGAGGCGCGGCATGCCTTCGGGGTCGAGCGCTATTGCGGCGCGCTGCGCTTCGGCGACGGCGGCAGCCTCAACCCGCTCGGCTATGTCCGCGGGCTTGCCCGGGCGGCGCTGACGAAGGGGGCAAGGTTGTTCGGCGAGAGCCCGGTGCAGGCGCTCCGGCGCGAAGGCGGCCGATGGATCGCGCGGACGCCGGGGGGCGCGGTATCGGCGCGGCGGGTGGTGCTGGCGGCGAATGGCGGCAATGCCCGGCTGCACCCGGCGCTGCGGCGCACGGCGCTGCCGCTCCACGTCGTCCAGTTCGCGACCGCGCCGCTGGACGATGTGCAGCGCGCCACCATCCTGCCCGAGGGCGGCGCCTTTACCGACAAGGTCTCCTATCTCTTCACCGCGCGGCTCGATCCGCAGGGGCATCTGATCTCGGCCTTCCCGATGTCGTTCCTGCTCCGGGGCGGCAAGGCGCATCTGCGCGAGGCCCGGCGCCGGCTCCGGCAGCATTTCGCCGCGCTGTCCGATCCCCGGATCGATCATATCTGGGAAGGGCTGGCCTGGGTGAATTCGTCCTTCCTGCCCGAGCTTTACGATCTGGGCGACGGTGCGCTGGCGATCCAGGCGGACAATGGCCGCGGCATCGGCATCAACACGCAGCTGGGCATCGAAGTGGCCGCGGCGATCGCGTCGAACAGCCGCGAGCGGCTCTCGGTCGTGCCGCGCACGCCGCATCCGATCCGGCTCCATGCCGGCGCGGCGCTGCTGCCCAAGCTGCTGATGACGATGGCCTGGCTGTCCAACTGAGCAGGTGTCTGGCCGATCCTCGAGGAGACCGCGCATGATCCGTGCCCTGCGATTGTTCCTGCTGCCGATCGGCGCCGCGTTGCTGCTTGGGGCGGGATCGCCCGATCTCGATGCGCTGATCGCCCGGTACGAGCGCTTCTCGGAAAGCTTCCCGATGGAGGCGGGCCGCTCCGATCCCTCGCATTCCCCAAAGGGCTGGCCGGTCGAGACGCCCGCCGGCATGGCCGCGCGCAAGGCCGAGCTGCTGGCGATCGACAAGGCGCTCGCCGCGCTGCCCGATGCGGCGCTGGCATCCGAGGACAGGAGGAACCGCGACTTTCTTCGCCAGATCATCGGCTGGCGCGTGGAGGGCATCGATCTCGACGAGCGCCGCTTCGCCTTTGTCGCGCATGAAGGCTTCTACAACACGCCCTATTATGCCGCGCGCAGCGTGGAGGTGCGCGGCGACGCCGATGGGCGGGCCTGGATCGCGCGGCTGCGCGGGGTGCCGGGCTATTTCGCCGAGCAGCGCGCCAATCTGGAGCGCGGTATCGCCACGGGCTGGACCCAGCCGGCGCGAGTGGTCGATGTCGCGGTGGCGGTGTTGCGCGCCCAGGTCGCGCGGCCCGTGGCGGAGGACCCGCTGCTCGCGCCGCTGAAGGGCAGGGACGCGCTGGTCGCGGAAGCGAGCCTGGTGATCGAACACGAGATCCGCCCGGCGCAGCGCGCGATCCTGGCCTATGTCGACGGCCGCTACCGCGCGCATGCCCGCAAGGGGCTGGGCATTGCCGATATTCCCGGCGGCCGGGGCTATTACGGCTTCCTCCTGCGCTACTACACGACCACCGACCTTACCGCAGAGCAGGTCCATGCCCTCGGTCTTTCCGAGGTGAAGCGCATTCGCGGCGAAATGGACAGGGTGATCGCGGAGAGCGGCTTCAAGGGCAGCTTTCCCGAGTGGCTGCGCCAGCTTCGCACCGATCCCCGCTTCTATGCCCGCAGCCGCGAGGAACTGATCGGAAAGTACAGCGCCGCCGCCAAGCGCATCGACGGTCTGCTCCCCCGCTGGTTCGGCACGCTGCCGCGCCAGCCCTTCACCGTCGAGCCCGTGCCCGCGGACCTGGAGGAAGGCTATACCACCGCCCGCTCGGGCGGCGGCGACTTCTCCAGGGGCTTTCCGGGGCGGTTCATCGTCAACACCTCGCATCTCGACCAGCGCCCGCTCTACGAGGTGCCGGCGCTGACCCTGCACGAGGCCGCCCCCGGCCATCACACCCATGCGGCGATCGCGCAGGAGCATCCCGAATGGCCAAGCTTCCGCCGCCAGCGCGACCTGCTCGCCTTTCGCGAGGGCTGGGCGCTCTATGCCGAGCGGCTGGGGCACGAGATGGGCGTCTATCGCGATCCCTATGAGGCGTTCGGCAGCCTCTCGACCGAGATGTGGCGGGCGTGCCGGATGGTGGTGGATACCGGCATCCATGTGATGGGCTGGAGCTACGAGCAGGCGCGCGCCTGTTTCACCGAGAACACCGCCCTGGCCGATATCAACATCGATACCGAGCTGGCCCGCTATATCGGCGCGCCCGGCGGGGCGGTGGCGTACAAGGTCGGCGAGCTGAAGATCGTCGAAATGCGCCGCCGGGCGGAGAAGGCACTGGGCGACAGGTTCGACATCCGCGCCTTTCACGACCTGATCCTGGCCCAGGGCCAGCTACCGATGACGATGCTGGAGGCCGTGGTGGACGACTGGATCGCGGCGCGGAAATAGCCGTTCGCCCAATCGTCATCCCGGCTTTCGCCGGGATGACGATTGAGTGCGGCGTGTCTGCTGCCGGTCAGGAAGCCAGCGCTTCCCCCAGCGCCACGCCCTCCTCGTCCGCCAGCGCCGCCTCGCGCAGGCGCCGCAGCCCGGCCGCATCCAGTCCGCCGGCCCGCCAGCGCTCGACGATCCGCGCATAGTTGCCCAGCCCGCGCGCGAACGTCTCGCCATAGCCCTTGATCAGCCGCTGGCATCGCGCCAGCTCGATCGCCGCATCGGCGTCCGCCGCGCGGATCAGCGCCAGCCAGTCCTCGATCCGGGCCTGCTCGACCTGGTACCGCAAGGTGCCGCGCCGCCAGCGCCGCCAGCCGGCGAGCAGCGAGAGGAGCAGGAACCAGCGCAGGCCGGTGGTCTCGACATGGCGGCCCTTTGCGAAGAGCGGCTCCAGCCGTCGCGACCAACGCTCGCTCGCCAGGATGCGGCGGCCGATGCCGGCGGGCAGCGTCTCGCAGACCTCCTCCAGCCGCGGGTGCATATATTCGGTGAGCTGGACGATCTGGCCGTCCTTCGCGCGAACCTCGCCCCGGACGCGGGCGAAACGGCTGGCGCGGACCTTGAGGTCGGCGACACGGATCGTGTCCTCATAGGACATCCACAGCGCGAGGTGACGCGCCGCCTCGGCGAGCAGCACCGGGTTGCTGCCCAGGCTGTCGAGCCGATCCAAGTACAGCACGGCGTAGTCGGAGTCCTGATAGTCCATCAGGCGCCGGACCCCTTCGCGGGCGAGGAACCGCGCTTCCCGCGGAAAGTCGGCGTCGATCCGCGCGGCCAGGGCACGGCCGGCTGCGGAGGTGGGAACGGTCGCGTCGGGCGTTTCCGGCTTCGGCTCGGGCTCCCCCCGGGCCGCGTCGAACCCCGCCGCGAAGCCGCGCAGATTCGCCTCCACCGCCTTGCCGCCGGCGCGGATCGCGTCCTCGAAGGCGGTACGGGGAAAGGGCAGGGCGCCGCTGCCGGCCAGCGCGCCGAACAGCACCGAGCTGATCACGCTGCCGGTGCGCTCGGCGGCCGCGTCCATGTCGAAGCCGATGAAGCGCCCGGCGCGTTCCCCCGCAGCGGCCAGGATCCGCTCGGTGCTCGCCCGGCCATCGCCCATCGCCGACTTCTCGGCGATGGCATAGACGCGGTGCGTGGAGCCGATCAGCGTGGTGCGGCTGGTGACGAATCCGCGCAGGATCGCCCGGCCCGCTTCCATCAGCTCGGAGGCGACGACGATATCCACATCGCCCGGCACCGGCGTCAGCGCCAGCACGGGCGTGCCGGTGTCGCCCTTCGGGATCATCTCGACATAATAGATGGTGGCGCCGGTGCGCTGGGCGACGCCGGGAACCGACGTGCCCTGCGCGACATGAGCGCCGCGCTCGCCAAGCTGGACGATCCAGTCGGCCAGCACGCCGCCGCCCTGGCCGCCAAGGCCCAGCACCGCGATGGTGATCCGCGCGCGCTCCGGCATCAGAACGCCCTCGCGGCGATTGCGCGGGCCGCGCGGCGCTGAAGCGCGCCGATCACCCAGCCGCGCAGGCGCTGGCGGAGGCGATCCCGGCGATCGGGATTGGCGATGATCCGGGCCTTGTAGAAGGAAGGGCAGAGCACCGCGGCGTGGCTCACCTCGCCGCAAACGCCGCAGCCGACGCAGCTGTTCTCGACATGGGCCACGGGATCCTGGCGCAGCGGATCGGGATTGGGCCGGATCGTGAGCGAAGGGCAGCCGGAGAGGCGGATGCAGCTATGGTCGCCGGTGCAGGTATCGGGATCGACGCCGAAGCGCTCGCGCACCACGCGCCGGCCCTCCTTGAGCGCTTTCGCTGCCTGCGGCTTCAGCCGGCGCTGGCGGTTGAGCTGGCATTCGGACTGGGCGACCAGGACCTTGGGGCCCTTCTCCGCGCTCGTCAGCGCCGTGCGGATCGCGTCGCGCATGCCGGCCACGTCATAGGTACGCGTCATCGTCTGCGCCCAGCCGATGCCGATGCCGCGCACTGCCTTCTCGATCGGGTTGTTGGTCTTGCGGCCCGGTGGCCTGGCCCGCGAGGAGAGGATGTCCTGGCCTCCCGTGGCGGCGGAATAGCCGTTGTCGACGATGATCGTCAGATTGTCGTCCTGGTTGAAGACGGCGTTGCCGATCCCGGAGGTGAGGCCGTTATGCCAGAAGCCGCCATCGCCCATGATCGCGATCGCGCGCCGGTCGCGGGGTTTGAACGCGGACGCGCCGGCGGTGCCCAGGCCATAGCCCATCGTCGTGTTGCCGATATGGAAGGGCGGCAGGATCGAGAAGAGGTGGCAGCCGATATCGGCGGAGACATGGAAGGCGCCGAGCTCCTTCTGCACCAGCTTCATCGCCGAGAAGATCGGCCGCTCCGGGCAGCCGGTGCAGAATCCGGCCGGTCGCTGCGGCACCGCGCCGGGGGGCAGGGCGGGGGCGGCGGCTGCGGGTTCTTCGGCAGGCGCTCGCTCGGGAGCATAAGCGCGCAGGAATTTCGCCACCCCGTCCCGGATCACCACACCGCCATATTCGCCCGCGCGCGGCAGCATCTCCTTGCCGACGATCCGCGTGTCGAGCCCGGCGCGGCGCACCAGGGTGTTCAGCTCATGCTCGATGAACTCGGGCTGCCCTTCCTCCACCACCAGCACCGCGCGCTTGCCGGCGCAGAAGTCGCGAACCTCGTCGGAGATCAGCGGATAGGCGACATTGAGCACATATGCCGGGATCGCCATCTTCCCATAGGCGTCGGACAGGTCGAGCAGCTCGAGCGCGCGATTCAGGGAGTTGAACAGCCCGCCCTGCACGATGATGCCGATCTCGTCGCTTTCGGGCCCGAAATGCTCGTTGAGCTTGTGTTCCCGGATGAAGCGGATCGCGGCGGGCCAGCGCTGCTCGATCTTCTCCACCTCGTGGAGGAAATTGGCTGGCGGCAGCACGATCCGGTCGACATCGCGCACCGGCGCCTCGGCCGCTTCCGCCACGGTGAGCCGGGGACGCCGATTGTCGCGCGCGACGAAGCTGCCGGTGACGTGGCAGGCCCGCACCCGCAGCTCGAGCATCACCGGGGTGTTCGACGCCTCGGACAGCGCGAAGCCCTTCTCGACCATGTCGACGATCACCGGCAGGCTGGGCCGGGGATCGAGCAGCCACATCTGCGACTTCATCGCAAAGGCATGGGTGCGCTCCTGCATGATCGAGGAGCCTTCGCCATAATCCTCGCCGAGGATGATCAGCGCCCCGCCGGTCACGCCGCCCGAGGCGACGTTGGACAGCGCGTCGGAGGCGACATTGGTGCCCACCACCGATTTCCACGCCACCGCGCCGCGCAGCGGATAGTTGACCGAGGCGGCCAGCATCGCCGCCGCCGTCGCCTCGCTCGCCGAGCTCTCGAAATGGACGCCGAGTTCGCCCATCAGCGCACTCGCGTCGGCGAACACGTCCATCAGATGGCTGATCGGCGAGCCCTGATAGCCGCCGACATAGGCCACTCCCGCCTGGAGCAGCGCCTTGGTGACGGCAAGGATCCCTTCGCCATGGAAGGTCTCGCCCTCTCCCAGCCGCAGTTGCTCGACTTCCGCCTTGAACGAACGCTCGGCCATCCGCTCAGCCCGCGACCAGCGCCAGGACGCGCAGCGGGCTGCCCGAGCCGCCCCTGATCTTGAGCGGCGTGGCGAGGATCACTGCGCCGGTGGGCGGCAGCAGGTCGAGATTCTCCAGGCACTGGAGCCCGTAGCGGCCCGCCGCGTGGAACAGCGTGTGCGCGGGATAGGCCGGGTCGAGGAGATGCGCCTGGCCGGCATCGGTGCCGATCGTCTCCACGCCGAGCCCATGCGCGTCGCGCGCGTCGATCAGGAAGCGGACCGCTTCCGCCGAGGGGCCGGGCGTGTGCGCCCCGTCCTCGCGGCGATTGGTATAGGCATCGACGTCGCGCTTCGACCAGTCGGTGCGCAGCAGGATCCAGCTGCGCGGCGGGATGCGGCCATGCTCGGCTTCCCAGGCTGCGATATCCTCGACGGTGAGGAGATAATCGGGGTTCTCGGCCGAGCGGGCGGAGATGTCGATCACCACGGCGGGCGCGATGAAGTCGGCCGGGGGCACCGTGTCGACGGCGTTGTTGGGCAGGTCCCTGCCGGTGATCCAGTGGATCGGCGCGTCGAAATGGGTGCCGGTATGCTCGCTGACGGTGAAGTTGTTCCAATACCAGGCGACGCCGCGCTCGTCATAGCGCGAGATCTCCTCCTGGCTGAAGCCGGCGCACTGGCCGAACTCCGGAGGCAGGACGAGCGTGGGCGTGTCGGGCGACAGTGTCTGGGTGAGGTCGATCGCGCGGATCGCGCCCGATGCGATGCCTGCGGCGAAACTCTCGAGCGTCTGGCTGGTCATGTCTGTCCTCCCTGGGGCTGGTTGTGCTCGCGCCCGGTCATGCGGGCACGATGTCGAAGGCGATGGTGGTGCGGTGGCCGGCATCCTCGAACGGCACCGTCCCGTGGTAGAAATAGGAGGGGAACAGCACGAGCAGCCCCGGCTCGGGCCGGATCATGCGGGTGATCCGCTCGCGTTCGCCGAGCCGCAGCCCGCTCTCCCCGAACTTCAGCCAGCCCTGGCGGTGGAAATCCACTGCCCGGGGCAGGGCGACATAATAGCAGGCGCTGATCCACCCCTCGGGGTGGATGTGGTTCTCGTGGAAGCCGGCGCTGCGCAGCCGCACCGACCAGGAGCCGGAAAAGGCGAAGCGGCCGGTGTTGCGGCGGAGGAAAGGGTGGTCGGGATCGTCCGGCAGTGCCGCGAGCCAGGCGCGGACCCGTGCCTCGATCATCGCGCGCACCGCGGCGATCGTGGGATCGGGCCGGGCGAACAGGTCGTCGCTGGTCTGGCTGCCGCCGCGCAGCGTCTGCCCGAGGGGATGTCGGCGGTCGCGGTGGAGCGGGGTGAGCGCGGCGTCGAGCCGCGCGTTGAAGCCGGCGGCATCGCTGCCGGGCGGCGCGACCAGGCTCGCCGAGACCAGGCGCTCGGCATCGTTCAGCCAGGTTTCGCGCGGGTCACCGGTGAAGCGCCAGGCGAGGCCCTGGAGCGCAAGCGCCTGCTGGTCGAACGGATCGGCGGCGAGCAGCGGCTCCAGCCGCGCGAGCGCTTCGGCAGGGCGATCGAGAATGACATGTGCCCGGGCAGCCTCGCGCGCGGCGGGCGCGAAGCCGGGATCGCGGGCAAGCGCGGCATCGAATTCCGCGAGCGCTGCTTCCGGCTCGCCCAGCGACCAGCGGGCCCGGCCGAGCTGGTGGCGCAGTTCCGCGCCGGCGCGGCCGGCGTGGGGGGCGAGCAGCGCGGCGGCACCGGCGGCATCCCCGGCCAGCAGCAGCCGGTCGGCCAGGTCGCAGAGCAGCCCTTCGTCTCCGGGAAAGCGGGCCAGCGCGGCGCGATAGCTGGCCAGCCACGCCTCGCCGCGCCCTTGCCGCCACAACAGGTTGTTGAGCGACCGGTGCGCGGCGCGATCGGCGGGGCGCAGGGTGATCGCGCGTTCATAGGAGACGATGGCGGCGTCGGTCCGGCCCAGATTCTGCAGGCAATGGCCCAGGACATAGGCGATCTCGGGATTGGCCGGATCGATCTCGGCAGCGCGGGCGAGCAGCGGCAGGGCCTCTTCCGGCCAGCCGGCAAGGCGCAGCGCGACGCCCAGGTTGAGCAGCGTGGCGGCATGGTCCGGCCGCAGCGCGAGCGCGGTGCGGAAGGCGGCGATGGCGTGATCGAGCTCGCCATTCGCCCGCCGCGCCTGGCCGAGTATGGCCCAGGCGCGCGCGTTGCGCGGATCGCGGCGCAGCAGCGGGGCGAGCGTCTCGCAGGCGGGCTGGGGCTGCCCGGCGGCGAGCAGGGCGATCGCCAGGTTCACCCGGGCCTCGTCATAGCCGGGCGCGAGCGACAGCGCCTCGCGATAGGCCCGCACCGCGCCGGCGGAGTCGCCCAGGTCGCCAAGGCTGTTCCCCAGATTGTTGTGCACATGGGGCTGATTCGGCGCGGCCGCGAGCGAGCGGCGGAAGAGCGCCACCGCCGCCGCGTGCCGGCCGGCCTGCCGCGCGATCATGCCGAGCAGCTGGAGCGCGTCGGGATTTTCGGGCGCGAGCTCCAGCAGGTGCAGCAGGATGGCCTCCGCCGCTTCCCCCTGGCCGCCGCGCGCCAACGCCATGGCATGCTGCAGGGCCTCGCCCAGCGCCGGCGCGCCGAGGCCGTCCGACTCCGCGGGCGGAGGGGCCGGGCCTTCATGTCGCGGTGCCTGCTCCATCGAACGCAATTCCCATGGCGGATGTCCTTCCGGGAGCCCGCCGAGGGGGAAAGGTTGCAAATGCCCCTTGTTTCGTCAAGAGAATCACGCTTTAAATCATGTGTAAATGGGAATGATGAGGATGTTGCCATGGGGGAATCGAGGAAGGGCGGCGCGGTTCGGAAACAGCTCCTGCGGGGTGCGGCGATCTCGGCGGCGCTGCTGATCGGCGTGTTGACGCCGCATCTCGGGCATGCGCAGCGCGCGATCCCCGAGACGACCGACGATGTCCGCCGCCTGCCGATCCCGCCGATCGATCGCAGCCATGAGCCGGTGATCGTGCTCAGCGGCGGGACGCTGCTCGACGGGCGGGGCGGCGCGCCGATCCCGAACGCGGTGGTCGTGCTCCAGGGCGACCGGATCCTTGCCGCCGGCCCGGCCGGCACGCCCGTGCCCGCCAACGCGGCGCGGACGATCGATGCGCGAGGGCTGTGGATTCTGCCCGGCCTGATCGACCTGCATATCCACTTCACCCAGCAGCGCGGCACCGACATGGGCCGCTATTCCGACAGCCCGGCCGCCGCGGCGATCCGCGGCACGGTGCTGGCCGAGCAGATGGTCACCGCGGGCATCACCGCTGCGCGCGATGTCGGCACGATGGACGACGTGGCGTTGCGCATCAAGGAAGCGGTGGATCGCGGCATGATCCGGGGCCCGCGCGTGATGTGGAGCGGCAAGCTGCTCGCCAGCACGGGCGGGCATGGCGACGAAGTGACCTCCACCGCCACCGGCCGCGAAAAGCCCAATCTCGGCGGCGATCCGCACGGCGTCGACGGGCCCTGGGAGTGGCGCAAGGCAGTGCGCGAGCAGGTCCGGCGCCTGGCCGACTGGATCAAGATCAGCGCCCCGGCCGCCCGGGAGGAACTCGCCGCGGCGATCGACGAGGCGCATTCGCTGGGCGTGCCGGTCGCGATCGACAGCTATGGCAAATATACCGACTGGGCGATCGAGGCGGGGGTCGACACGCTCGAGCATCCGCTGCTGCTCAGCGACCAGGCCGTGGCGCTGATGAAGAAGCACGGCACCGCCTTCGTGCCGACGATCGGCGCCTTCGACAATCTGCTCGAGGGCGGCTACCCGACCGCGGGCATTCCCAGCGGCGGCTTCTACTACACCCATTCGCGCCGCTTCGTGATCAACCAGCAGGATCATCTGAAGCGCGTGAACGAAGCCTGGCGCGCGGGCGTGCCGATCGGCGTGGGCACCGACATCCCGTTCGAGAATGAATGGCGCTATCCGGACGCCTATTTCCGCGAGCTCGACTATCTCCATCAGGCGGGCATGACCAATGCCGATGTGCTCGCCTCCGCCACCAGCATGGGCGCCCGGATCATGCGCATGGGTGACAAGCTGGGCACGATCGAGCCGGGCAAGATCGCCGACATCCTGGTTGTTGGCGCCAACCCACTGGATTCGCTGAAGAACCTGCGCGATGTCCGCTATGTCATCGCCGATGGCAAGCTGGTGGTGGACGGCAGGGGCCGGTAGATTAGGACCCGATACGACCCTCCCGTCATCCCCGCGAAGGCGGGGATGACGGGATCAGGCGGATCGATCGCCCGGCCGCGCTCCTTCTCACTCGATCGGCAGCTTGCTCAGGTTCGCGCTGATCTTCTGCAGGGTGCGCAGCAGATGGGCGATGTCGCGGTCGCTCACTCCGTCCATCGCGCGGTTGAACTGGCGGCCGACGATCGGCGTCAGCTTGCGCAGCGTCTGCTGGCCGGCCGGAGTCAGCGTCACCTCGGTGATGCGGTTGTCCTCGGGGTTGGGCTCGGTGGTGACGAGGCCCTGCTCGACCATCCGGTCGATGATCCGGCTGATCGTCGAGCGCTTGGTCAACGCCGCCTCGGCGATCGCGCCGATACTGGCCGGCTGGCGTTCGCGCAGCACCGTCATCACACGATAGATCGGCTTGGACACGCCATGCTTGTGCAGCACGATGTCCATGTCCTCGTGATATTTGAAGTCGGCATGCGCCATCAGGTAGAAAGGCGAGTTCTCGAGACGGAAATTGGGGCTGCTCGGGTCGTAGACGCTGCGATTGTCCATCAGGTCCTCTGCCGTTCTCGCCGTTTTCTTCACCGCGCTGGTGGCCATGTTTCCCTCAATCGTTCCGCAGGATCAAGACGTTGCGCCGGGCCGGACGGCATCGGGCAGGCGAATTAGCCGAAAACATATGTTTCTACACCTATCAATCGTCATTTGCGCCGGATCGGTTGTGTGGCGGAAACGCCATGGGCGCCCCATCGCGCGGGAAGGCGGGCCCATGCCGAACACGCGGTGAAATATCAACGAAAATTGCGTGATTATTGTTCCATTTCCGTGACGGGCCTGCCACGTTCCCCAGGTGTAAGTCACGGGAGAACAAGCGTGTCGTCGAAACGCCGCCATCGTCTGGCCCTGCCGCTTGCCGTCCTTCCCCTGCTGGCGGCGCTTCCCGCCCAGGGGCAGGAGGCGAAGCGGCGCTGGGACCAGATGTGCCAGATCCGCAAGGACAAGCTCGACCTGATCCTGCCCGAGGCGATGCGCGAGAACCGCATCGACATGTGGATCGTCGCCTCGCGCGAGGGGCATGACGATCCCAACGCCGCGCTGCTTGGCGGCGGCTATGTGGGCGATGTCGGCTATCATGTCTTCACCGATCGCGCCGGCAGCGGCCGGATCGAGCGGGCCGCGATGGGGATCGGTGGCGCGGCGTTCGACCAGTGCCCGCTCTATGACCTGAAGCTCTCGCCCGCCGAGCTGCGCAAGTTCGTCGAGGCGCGCGATCCCAAGCGGATCGGCATCGATGTGGCCAGCGAGATCGGCACCGCCGACGGGCTCAGCCATTCGCTCCACGCGAAGCTGGTCGAGACGCTCGGCCCGGCGCTGGCGGAGCGGCTGGTCCCGGCCGAGAAGCTGGTCTCCGACTTCCGTTCGCGCCACTCGATCCATGAAATCGCGGCCTTTGCCAGGGCGGGGGAATATTCGCGCACCATCCTGGAGCGCGCCCTCTCCAACGAAGTGATCGTGCCGGGCCACACCACCACCGGCGATGTCGCCTGGTGGATGATGGAGCAGCTCCACAAGGAGGGGCTGGGCAGCAGCTTCGGCCTGCCGAGCATCTATATCCTCGGCCCCGGCGAGCGCGGCCCGGTCTCGGGCGATCATGTGATCCAGCCGGGCGACCTGATCACGGTCGATTGGGGCGTGCACTATCTCTTCTACTATACCGACATGAAGCGCATGGCCTATGTGCTGAAGCCCGGGGAGAACGCGGCCCCGGCCGGCGTGCAGCGCGCCTATGACAAGGCGCAGGAAATCCGCCGGATGATCCTCGACGTGATCCGCCCGGGCGTGACTGCCGGGGACGCGCTCGCCGCGGTCAACAGGCGCGTGGCGGCGACACCGGGGCTGGCGCTCGGCCGCTATGACGATCCGAGCAAGGACATGAAGGTCTCGGACGTGGTGATCGGCAGCCATTCGGTGGGGGATTGGGGCCATGGCTCGGGTCCATCGATCGCCGACTTCAACCCGCTGCGCATGACCTACACGCTCCGCCCCGGCAATTTCCTGTCGATCGAACTGTTCCTCTACACGCCGGTGCCCGAATGGGGGGCGCGCAAGATCAAGATCCCGCTGGAGGACAACGGCGTGGTCACCGAGCGCGGCTTCGAATGGGTCTATCCGCCCAACAGCCGCATCCTGCTGGTGAAGTGAAGGCGTGCGGGCCGCTCCGGGCGCGCTTGCAATGTAGGGTTTCGCCTGCTTGGCTCGAGCGGTCGGCCCTGGCTGCCGGCCGCTCTTTTGCTTTGTTGGAAAGATAGGATCAGCCGCGCGCAGCTATGTTGCGAGATGCGCGCGCTTTCCGGGAAAACAGGGAAAATAGGCCGCGCGAGGAATTCGCGGTGGTGCGACCTTTGTGACCCTTGGCGGGCGGGCTCCCGGCGCGTTGTTGGAAACGGCCGGGAGCGCGCAGGTCAGAAGGCGGCGATGCCGGTGATCGCGCGGCCCAGGATCAGCGCATGGACGTCGTGCGTGCCCTCATAGGTGTTGACCGTCTCGAGGTTCATCAGGTGGCGCATCACCTGGAACTCGCCCGAGATGCCGTTGCCGCCGTGCATGTCGCGCGCCGCCCGGGCGATGTCGAGCGCCTTGCCGACATTGTTGCGCTTGACGATCGAGATCATCTCGGGGGCGAAGCGGCCGGCGTCGATCA
>JAESGN010000251.1_pt1 | contig 86234 bp, 98 predicted proteins | sample 9269731 | NCBI WGS metagenome assembly JAESGN01 (sample SAMN15720683, study PRJNA650826) | algae metagenome | isolation source: Mojavia pulchra JT2-VF2 and co-occurring heterotrophs from desert soil | place: USA: Cadiz Valley, Joshua Tree National Park, CA | collected 1998-06-08
ATGACAAAAGCCCTGGGCGCCGCCGGCATCGCCGGCGCATTGGCCATGACGCCGATCGCAGCGCTGGCGCAAGACAGCAGCCGGACGACAGAACTCTACCACATCTTCGATTTCAAAACCCCGATGAAGCGCGCGGAGATGATCCGAATCCTTCAGGACGGCATAAACCCGAACATCTCGAAATCGAACACCGTGACGCCGATCGTCATGGGGCCCGCGCCCGAAAAGCCCGGGCGCTTCACGCTGGTCAATCCATTCGAGAACAGCCCTTATGCGGGGTTTGTTTCGACTTCCCAGCTATCGACTATCAAGCAGGCTCGCTGCGATGGAGCCGTCTGGATCAGCTCGGCCGTCAGGAAGGTTCGAGGCTCTCAGCAGCTGATGATTACGATGTGCCTGTTCCCCTATGTTGAGGGGTATCAGCTGGACGTCTACGCGATCGACATCAAGGAGAAGGGCGGCGGCCTCGATGCGCGACTGGGCAGGGCGCTTGGGCAGGCGATCGTCGGGAACAGCGATAATTGGACGAACAAGACGATCCTCGATGTCGTTCGCTATGTACGGTCAACGGCAGGCGCAACTGTCTCCTACGTTGAAGGGCAACCTGAATTCACCGGGACCCCTTGGGAAGACGGCATCCAGCTCGCCCCATCGGGCGCCGACAAGAAGACCGTCGACACGGCGCCGGCACCGACCGGGCCCAAGACCGACGATCGGAACGACCCAATCAATAAGGAGTCAGGGCAATGAGCGGTTTCGACTTTGACGAAGTTGGCGAGTTCGGCTCGCAGAAGGATGCCGATGACTGGGCGCGGGACAACAACATTGATCCGCGCGACGTCGACATAAAGACGGGGAACGGAGGGAAAGCCCGTGTTTGGATCAGGCGGGGTTCGACGCGAATGTCGGATATCGAGCTGCGAAATAGTCGGGACCGGGGCTTTCTATAGCAGCCAGCCTCGCAACCCAAAATGTCAAAAGCACCACATCTTCCCGCCCGGCATATCGCCGAGGCGGGATTTTTCTATTTGTCGTGTGTGAATCCAAAATTTCGGTCAATTTGGGCCAAGGTTTGTCAAAATGACTAACTTTCAGGAGGTTGATACCGCGCTGCTGCGACATTGACGATTGAGCGCGCGCCGCTATCATTGTTTTGTGCAATACAATTCCTCTCCCTTGCGGAAAGCGGCGAACGCGCCGTTAGACCCGACAACGCAGGCTTATGCCGAGCTGCAGGCCGCGTTCGAGCACTACAATCGCATGCTCTTCGACGGCAAATTGCCCCACTGTCTAATCACTATGCAGCGGGAAAAGCGGACGTATGGCTATTTCTCGCGCCGGCGCTTCGTTCACACCGTCGACCAGCGATCGACCGATGAGATCGCGCTCAATCCGTCCTACTTCGCCGTCGTGCCGCTGATCGAGATCCTTCAGACCATCGTTCACGAGATGGTTCACGCGTGGCAGGCCCATTTCGGCAATCCTTCAAGGCCGGGATATCACAATCAGGAATGGGCAGACAAAATGGAAGCGATCGGCCTTATGCCGTCCAGCACTGGCGCGCCTGGTGGTGACCGGACCGGTCAGAAGATGGCAGATTACCCAATCCCGGACGGGGCATTCCAAGTTGCAACAGACGAGCTCCTGACACGAGACTTCAAGATCTCCTGGTGCGACCGGTTTCCGCCGGAAGAGGCGGCCGCCTCGCGGCCGACATCATCGGCCGCGGCGCTCGGAGCTGGACTTACCGGAATCTTGGAACCCGTCGGCGGCAATCGCTCCAACCGGATCAAATTTCGCTGTCCAATCTGTGCTTCGCAGGCATGGGGAAAGCCATCCTTGCGCCTCATTTGCGGCAACAGCGATTGCGAGCTCACGCATCTCGTGCCGTCTTCATGACGACGGCATACATTTCGGCACGTAATTCGCCGGGTTGCTTCGGAACCGATCCGTGCACCTCCCCACGCGAACATACAGGAACCTTGCCGTTCTGGGGTGTTTCCTGTATGTTCGCATGAGAAGGATTGTGCCATGACCGATTTTCAGTTCAGCAACCACGGCGATGCCTACGATCCGGCTAGGCATTTCGATGCCACGCACCCGAGGCATGGCCTGTCGGACCATTGGCGCGATCAACACGCTGATGTGACCTTTGCAAGCAGAGACGTCGATCATAGATATGCCGCCGAGCTGGGCCCCTACGGCAAAGCGGCCGTGTACGCGCTTTCGGGCGTGATTTTGGCCTATTTCGCGTTGGTTTTGTTTTTCGGCGCTCACTAGATCCGGCCCCAGTTGAAACTGTGGGCTGGATTTAGCGTTTGCGGCCGCGCCCACCGCGAGGCTTCGGATCATGCTCGATGTGTAGGTGATTGTTCGCCGGATTATCCTTGAACGTCTCGAAATTCACGTCGTAGTCCGACCCAAGTCGTTCACGAACATCCCGCGCCCACTGCCTTCCCTGAGAAACGCTGATATCGTTTCCTCGCAGATCGAGGCCCTTTCCTTCCGGATGCAAACTGCCGCGCGTGTGCTGACTGTCGCGAGCAGATGTAACCACGCGCTGCGGTAACCCGAGTGCATGTGCTGAGGCGGCAGCCGCGGTCAACGCCGGCGCCATGCTTGAGTCCATCGAGCTGAGGTTAGCGCCAGGCTTGATGTCAAGACCAGCGGCTGACGCAACTCCACCAAGATTGACCCTCTGACCACCAAGCGGCGCTTCGCTTGCACCGTCCAGACCGAGAGCGCGAAGTGCGCCGGCAACCCCTGGCATGGTCCGCAGCACCCATGAATCGTTGCGCGCTTCTGTAGTGGCGCCGAGGTTATCGGCCTGTCGACGATCGCCGAGCAGCGTTGCTCTCATTCCTTGGCTATAACCATCGAGGCGCGCCACACTACCATCCAGTCGGCCGCTCACGTTGTCTTCGAGGCCAACGTCTCGCGCGGAGCCGCTCACATCGACCGATGGCCCGCGAGCGGCGATTTCCTGCATACCGGCAGCGCCGATCGCTCGGACTTCATCGGCAGTTGAGAATGACGGCCCGGCGATTGTCGCCGCCGGCGCATCGGGAACGACGCCGAGATCGCGGTGCATTTGCTCGACCCGATCATCCATGAACTGCTTCACCAGGGCATCCTGCGTAATGGCCTGGGTCGGCGTCATATTGATGAGACCCGGATGATAGCTCTGATCCAGATGACGGTTCTGGGGATCCATCATAGCGGTTTGAGCATAGCGAACGAAGTCTTGGCTAAGATTCTTGTTGAGAGCGTAGCCATCCCGCTCGAATTGCGAGAATTCGTTCGACCAGCGTTGATACTGATCTTCGGCGCGCGACGCCTCCTCACTGAGGCTTTGCGAGTGACGAAGATCCTGAGAAACCTCCTGGCCGAGACCTCGTACCTGACTATCCGTCGACGACGACGTTGCACGATAGAAGCTTTCGCGCGCTTGCCGAGCCGTATCGGAGTTCGATTCTTTTTCGAGCCATTGATAAGCGTCAGTGTTCGTGTTGGACGACGAGACACTCTGCTCCGTATTTCGGCTGTCGCTTGAGCTCCCATCGGCCCCCGCGCTAACTCCACCTTTAGCTGAGACCGGGCCAAACTGGCCGCCGGCTCCAAGATTTCCGTCGGCACCGACCTTGCCGGTGAGCACCGTACTACGTGCGAGCCGATCGGCGTCGCTCTTCGTCATGCCAAATTGCGTCTGCAACGTATTTGACCAGTTCGACGACAGATCCTGGACCTGCGCGATCGACGACTGCAGAGAACGCCCCTCTTCGGTGGTCGCGCTGGCCGACGTCTGCGCGGTGTCAAACAATCGCGCCGATTCCGTGCGGGTCGCAGCCCAACTATCGTTCGCGGCGACTCGCTTTTGTTCGACCACGCTCGAACCTTGGCTGAGACCCTTCTGCAGCTGCGAGCCGAAATCTTTGCTGGCCGAGATGCCGAACCCGAGGTTCGAAATACCCTGGCTCGTGTCATAGGCGAACGTGCCGTCTTCATTGTAGCGCGTGAACGCGCCGTCGCTCGAGCGCTGCTGGATCGTGCCGGCGCCGGTGTTGAAACTTGGCGCCGTAGAATATTGATCGCGGTTCAGCGTGTTGATCTGCCGATTCATCAGCGAGGCGTTGCCATAAGCATAGTTGCCGGTGGTGGCTTCCGCGGCCGCCTGCTCCGCGGCATTCTGGCTTGGCGACAGAAAGCTCGCCGAATGCGACGCGATCGCCATCGCACCCTTGGCCATGCCGGCAGCGATGAACGGAACCGACATGATCATGTAGCCGGCGAGCGCGCCGACGTCCTGGTTCAAGGCCGAGATACCGGAGAAATTGGCGGCCGTGAGGCCACCACTCGCGCCCCACGACGCCAGGGAATCTTGCCAACGCGACATGAAGATCATGTTCAGGATGACGAACAGCGGACCCCACGCAGCGAGATAGAAGAAGCCGGTGATATAGCCCTTGGCAACCGTCATCCCGTTGGTCGGCAGCAACATCAGCAAAAACAGGATCGGGAACAGCGAATAGAAGACAACCGTCAGAACGATGTTCAGCAACGGAACCCACTTCATCGCGCCGCCGGCGATCGTCGAATAGGTGTTGCGAGTCTGGATGTCCGCGCGCGTCTGAGCAAACGCGTCAATCTGGCCCTGCGCGGAGCCGCTTGCAAAGCCGTCGCGGGCCTCTGACAAAGCATTGATGAACATCGCCTGCCTGACAAGCTGACCGCTGCTCGAAGCCATCCCTGCCGCGCCCATTCCGTTCATGTCATTGTTGAGCCGGGCGGACGCCTGTGCAGCGGGAATGCCGGGGAAGAATTGGGCAGCAATTTTGGGAGCCGCAGCCGCATAGTAGCTGTTCCAGCCAGTGCTGATGAACGTATAGGCAGTCTGACACGTAATGATCCCTGACGTGCCGTCCGGATAGATATACTGTTGCGACAGAGCGACTGAGCCCGGTCCCATCGCGGCCAAGAGATCGGACGATTTCAGAATGTCGTCATATGTCTTGCGGCCGAGAAGGATGTCATAAAAGACGCACTGCTTGAAATGCTCATTGAGATTGGTAGCAAAGACTGGATCGTCGATGCGGAGGCCCTGCGTCGCATCGAGCAGCTTAGCGCCATAAATCATGCCCCCTGTCGAATAGTTCAGGACCTGAGGCATCGCGAAAACGGTCTCGGCCGCGCGCGTAAGGTAATCTCCGATTTGGCTCGTGAAACCCGCGATCAGGCCGAGGCCGACGGGAACATTATCGACCACGGCAGCAGTCACGCCGGGATTGGTGCGATCGGTGACCTTGACCGAAATGGTCGGCACCATGACCACCATGTACATCAACGTCGCCTGCATGAACCACTTGAGCAAGGCTCGCGGATCCATGTTCCAAGCTGTGACAAGGAGCGCCCAGGTGAATGCCATCACCATAACGACGCGAATGAGGCCCCGGTAACCACCGGAGCCAGCCCACGACGCAACCGCGTTGAAGACGTTGACGAGATATTCCCCGCCGCCGACCGTGAAGACCTCGATCATCGCACGCGCTCCTTCAGTCCGAAATCAGGGCCGCAAACCTTGCGCCGAGAGAGCGCGGGAAAAATTGAGAGATGCAGCCATCCCCGGAGCCATCCGAGATTGCAGCGTGCTTTCGATCATCATCGCGCGATCGACGATCTCGAAGGTTCGGGTGACCCGCTGATTGACTGTGCTTTCGCGCTCGAACAACCGCTGGCGCACGCGCGCGAGCTGCTCATTGAACTGACGCAGATTCTCCGCATCGGCCTGATTGCTATTATTCGACTGCCCCGCCGCAACTTGGTCGAGCATCCGCTGGACAATCGAATTGAGAAGATCAATCGCCGTCACTTCCGCGAGCGAATTGAGCTCGCCCGGCGACAGGTTGAAGCCCGAGGCGGCCTGTACGGCAACCACCTTGTATAGCGGGATGCTGGCGACGCCGAGGAGGTTCTTTTCTTCGGTGGTTAGCGCGCCATTCGTCCGCACCTTGTCACTCATCGACTGGATCAGGGCCGCGACACGGGGCCGCAGCGCCGTTCCGCCCAGCGCCGGAATTGTGCGTCTGCCCGGACCGAGGCACTTATCGGTTTCGTCACAACCCAAGACATCGATCGGCTTGTCGCCGTCGAGCAGCGCATCGAGGATCGCAGGATCGCCCTCGCCACGATAAATGATGGGAAGCGGATCATTGTCGGACGGACGCTTGCCGACGACGATCGTGCCCGTCAGCGTCATTACGAGCTCGCGCATCTGGCGGTCTGCACTTTCGAGGGGCGATTGCTTGATCATGTCCCAGGCATAGTTCTTCGGTCCCGGCGTCATGGCCGCCAGCGCAGGATCAGTGTTCGAGTTGATCGTTGACGATCGTTCGCCGCCATTGCCGCACCCGCGGCGTGACTTCGCCCAGTCGGAGAAGCGCCCTGCAGACGTACCGATCGATTGGCAGATACGATCTTCGGCCGCGTCGACCTTTGGCCACACAGCGCCGACGGCCGCCGCCGCGGACTCGCAGCTCTGCATGTTGAACTGGTTCACCTTGTTGGCGATGTCCTGCATCTGATCGATGACGCCACCAATTTGCGGGCTGATGCTGTCGATCGCGAGCTTGAAGGCGAAGCCGATCGCGTTGTTGGCGATCGCTTTCAAGTTGGCGACGAACTCCGACATGTTGATGAAGGAAAAGGAGCCGGTGAAGATGTCGATGCCGCCGCAGCCCGCCCGAACCTTCGGGAGCTGGATATTGGCTGGATACACACTCTTTTGCGGGAAACGCGCCCAAACGGACCCAAGTGAATAGTAGCCGGCGGACTGTCCCTGATAGGCTGTCGCGCCTGTGGCATTCGCCGAGGCCCCCATGTCGTTGAAGAATTCGCTCATCTCATCACCGACGCCGGCTTGCGCCGGCGCAGCAGCAACAGAGAGGGCAATCACGCCGATTCCAATGCGCGACACCGCGACGCGGATCCGCGCGACGAACGTAAGGTCAGCCATCAGAAGTCACTCCCCGCTTTGGTGCTCGTGAGCGTGAAAATCCGCTCGGTGATTTCGTCGGCCGACAAGATGCCCGTGCCGATCGGGATTGGCCGCTTTCGAACGGTGTCGTAGAGAACGAGCGCGGGCGTAGCCTTGGAGCTCAGACCCATCTTGGCGTGCTGGCCGACGTCGACGACGTAATTCGGAAACACGCGGTTCGGGCCGCCGTCCATAGAGACGGCGACGACGTTGAAGCCACTGCCGTCGGCGAGCGACCTCAGAATGGGCGCAAAGATCTCGCAGGCTCCGCAGCTCTGCGCGTAGAAATAGAAGATCCCGTAGCGCTTCGAGAGATTACGAAGCGCCATTTCCTGCTCAGCTTTGCGGTTATCAATCCATGCGCGCTTTGCCAGCGTCGTCACCGGGCGCTGCAAAGTGTAATCGAGATCGGGATTTTGCCACATGGACCGCTGCCAGACGTCCGAGAACATCGATGCGCGATCCAGCTGTTCACGCTGGAAGCGGATATAGGCAGTTACGTTTTCTTCGGAGGGTTCGAGGATCGCCCTCGCCTTCAGCTCGTCAAGTTCCTTCGAGATCGAAGCTAGACGTTCGCTGGCTGCAGTAGCGCTTGGCGTTGGCGTCTTCTTTTCGGAAGGTCGTGGTTTCGGCTTCTCGCAATAGAACCAAGTGCCGAGCTTGCGGTCGCCGCAATAGAAATCACCGGATGCGGCATCGCTGTCGTCGGCCGAACGGTCATTGGGAGATGATGCCGTTTCGGCCGACTCTGGTTGCGGCTGCGCGTTTAGCGGTGAGCCGGCTGCAACCAAGCCAGCGCATACCAACGCAAGCGAACTACGGATCGCCTTCTTCATCTTGCTCCTCCATGTTGGCAATGCCGCTTTTCAGCGACCACAAGACCGCTTTCGTGAGCGGCGATTTGTGCATCTCGACGACTGCGCGTCCAAGCAGCGTGGTTTGAACAAACCCTTCCGCGTTGAACGCGACCCATTCCTTGTCGATCAACGGCTTGATCGTGCGGGACAGCTCTTCCGGATTGAGACCGTACCATTCCTGCATCGAGAGCATGACCTCTTCGACGGCAACAGGAATATCGGCGCTCGCACGAATCAGAAGACCGAGCTGCAAACTGCTCACCTCGGGCCAGTGGCCCGGGGCCATGATGTACCGCTCGATGCCCGCGAGATGAGCTTTCTGCTCCTCGGGGCTCAAGCGGTCGAATTCTTCCTTCTCCATGCGTGGCATCTCCCTTGCTGGCCAGGCAGACGGTCATCTGTCCGGCCTCCTTTTAGCCATACTGACCCAGTCAGCAGAGAAGTCGGCTAGCCTGAACGAGCCGCCGATGCGCGCCAAAATTTCACGGCCCGTCGCAGTCGCGGCGAGCTTCAAATTGTCGGCGTCCCAAGCCAGCCAGTTTTTGCCGACCAGCCCATCCACCAGCTCGGCAAGGTCGAGCATGGTGAGAGGTGGAGAAAAAAACTCATCTACCAGATACTTGATCTCATCGGCCTCAAGCGGAGCATCTCCGCTGCAGAGCTTCAGCACCGTCCATTCGTGGATCATGACGCCCGGAAAATTCGAACGCTCCGCAACGGCGGCACGCAGCGATCGCGGTGGATTATTTACCGGCGTCGGGTTGATCGTGGCCCTGATCGGCGTGGAGTCGCTCATCCTGTCAATTCCCTCACGGTGTATTTTGTTTGTAATAGGCGTCGATCTTCGCCTGAATCTCGCTGGCCATTTGTGCCTCTTCGGGGAGTTTTACCGCTTCGAGGAAGTCCGCGTAGATGTCGGAGAAATCCATCTGGCTCATGTCGAGACGAGAAAATTCGTCGATCGTGAAACCCGCACACTGCTCTTCCTTGGGTTTGCCCCAGGGCTTATTGATTTGAGGACGGCCCTGCTCCTGAAGGATCCGCGTGAGCTTCGATTCAAAGCAACAATAAGCCTTCCGTTTCGTCGAGCAGACGCCGAGAAAGCTCTTCGAACAGTAGCTGCCGATGGAAACGCACAGGCCAAGGCGATCCTTCACGTCGAGCTGCTTTTCCGCGTCGTCGCAAAGAAAGGTGGTGAGGAACTGCGTCGCGATCCCGGCGAGCGCAGCGGGACCACCGCTGAGCCCGGCCCATGCTGCCGCAGCAGCTACGCCACCGCTGAAAAGCCCCGACACCTTGCCGGCGCAGCAATTCACCATCCCGAAAACGGGCTTGTGGCATGTTTCGCGCGTGCCCTTGAAAAGGCCGAGCGTGTCAGGGTCGAATTCCTTGCCAACCTGATCGATCGCGCCAAGGGCCACTAGCGCATTCTTGAACTCGTTGGACGCCTCTTCCTCGATCTGGCTGCAGCTGCCATTGATGCAATACATCGACCCGCCGCAGACATACTCTTTCACATCTGTCGGCTGCGAATTCGGAATCGGGCACTTGAACGTGCGTTCCGTAACCTTGCATGGGCCATTGGGCTCCTCGTCAAGGCAGGTATCGCGCACATGCGAGCATTTTGGATTGGCTTCGAGCTCAGCACATTCGCTCTGCGTCGGGCTCTCTCCATAGCAGGTGCCGTCCTGTTCGGTCGTGCCCGGCGGGCACACCATCGTCACCGTCGCCGGCAGAGACAGAGTCATCGAACACGTCGTGCCCGACAAGGTGTAATTGGCGGGGCAACTGTAATTGGGCTGTGCCGGATAAGTCTTGGTGCACGTCGTGCCCGCCAAACCAAAATCGGCTGGGCAGCTATAATTCGGGGTCGCGGGCTGCGTCTCGGTCTTGCTGCACATATTGCCGTCGAGGCTGTAACCGGTCGGGCAGGAGAAGATCGGTGTCGCCGGCTGCGAGAGCACCGACTTGCACTTGTCGCCCTGAACTTCCCAGCCTGCCGGGCAACTATATGTAACGTCGGCAGGCTGCGCGAGGTCGATCGTGCAGACAGAGCCCGCAAGACTACCGCCGTTCGGGCAGCTGTAGGTGACGGTCGCGCTGGTCTCATCGGTGCGCGAGCAGGTCGTTCCCGAGAGGTTGAAACCGGTGGGGCAGTAATAGACCGGTGACGCCGAAGTCGACGTGACGATCGTGCAGGTCGTTCCATTCAGCACACCGCCGCTGGGGCAGGTATGCGTGACCGTCGCGGGCAAAGTGCTACTGGTGTTACAAACATTGCCAGCCAGCGTGCCGCCGCTCGGGCAGCTGTATGTTACCGAGGCCGGGCTGGAAGAGCTCGTTTGGCATGTGGTTCCGTTCAAAGTACCGCCATTCGGGCAGCTATAAGACACGGTGCCAGGGGTGACGTTCACCCACGTACACATCGACCCTTCGACGATGGTGCCACCCGGGCAGGTGTAATTGACCCTTGGATGGAAGAAGCACTTCCGCCCTGAATATCCTTGAGCGACCCCTTCCTTGTAGAAGCCAACCCAGCCCGTCGGGCAGGTGCTGCCGGTTTTCGCGAAACCGCAATAAGGCTTACCCTCGAAGGTATAGAGAGTATCCATGAGCGCCGTGACGGGGCACTGATAGACCGGCGTACCCGGCGTCTGATTGGACGTCTCGCAATTGGTGCCGTTGAGCGTCCCCCCGCTGGGGCAGCTATAACTGGCCGTCGCCGCATAGCTGCCCGACGTGACACATTCGGTCCCCTGCAGCGTACCGCCGTTGGGGCAGCTATAATTCGGCGTGGCGCCATAGCTGCCGGTCGCCGTGCAACTTGTTCCCACAAGCGTATAGCCCGACGGGCAGCTGTAATTGGGGACCGCGCTGTATGTCCCCGTCTGCGTGCACGTCGTGCCGGATAGATCATAACCTGCCGGACAGGTGAAGTAGACGTCAGCCGGTTGCGAGAGCGTCCGCGAGCAGGTCGTGCCAGTCAGGTTATAGCCATTGGGGCAGCTATAGCTTGCAGTCGCCGCGTAGGTCGATTTCGACCGACACGTTGTCCCCTCCAAAACATATCCTGACGGGCAGTTATAGTTCGGGGTGGCTGATTGCTGGATGGTGCGAACACAGCGATCACCTTCGAGCATATAATCTGCCGGGCAGCTATATCCGGTGATGACCGCCGGCTCGGTCGTCGTGCGAGTGCAGGTCGTGCCCTGAAGGCTGAAGCCCGGCGGACAGCTGTAGCTCGACACGGCCGCGGGCTGGGTAACGACGCATGTCGTTCCCTGCAGAACGCCGCCATCTGGGCATGTGTAGGTCACATCCGCCGGCTGCGTGAGCGTCTTCGAACACGTCCGCCCGACCAGCGTGTATCCGTCCGGGCAGCTCAGCTCCTCGACGCGTTCGGGCGTGGTTACGGTTACGCCGACGTCACAAGTCGCGTCATAATAGTCCTGCTTTTCGCCGACTTTGACCTCTTCGCAGGTGCCCGGAGTATTTGAGATATTTTCACCGAGCTCCGAGCTTCCGGCGTTGTCGTTGATCTCCTGACCCTTCTGGCGAATATCCTCGAGCCAAGCTGGATCGACCTGCGAACGGTTGGCGTCGCCGCCCATCATCACCTGCCAGGCTTCGTTCCCGACGGCGCTCCCGCCCGCCGAATTCAGCGCCCCGTCGTCGCTACCGAACAGATTCGATAGATCGTCCGGTGCAGTCGCGTAGCCAGGGATGACGTCCGAATTGACTTCCTGGTCGGGGATAGAGGCCGCGCCTTCCTTCCCCGACTTGGCAAAGGCTTCGCCGTCTTTGCCCGCCGCGGTGATTTCTCCCGAGGCCGGCGCCGTCTGAGCAAGGGCAGTCAGGGGAGCTGCAACCGACAGCGATATCGCCGCACCCATGCCGACAGCACATCGGGTCCAACGCTGGACGGCGCCGAATAGCAGGTTGTCGCTCATATGCCCCGGCCTCCCTTCAGCCGCGCAAGCGCCTGGCCAGCGATCGGCGCACCCGGGCCCCGCCCGTCGACAAAAGTCTCGAGCGCGTATTCAAGCGGCACATTTCCGCTCATGCGATCGAAGGGCGGCACAGAGGTCCGGCAGTTGAACCCATCGCAAAGCTCGAACTCGGACGTCACGACGACGATCGCCGGCACGGCGGTCACGTCGAAAGCGCGAAACAGCCGGGGATCTATCCCGATGCTGCCGTAGGCGTCTTCATTGTCGACGACCTTCATAATGCCCTGCTGGAAGGCTTTCATGGAGTTGCCGGGAAAGCCGTTAAAGACGACCGTGCCGCCGGCCTTCGCCGTATCGCGAATGAGCTTCTTCAGACTCTGTTCCGGCATCGACAACGAAGCGAACACGATGAGCTGGGGCGCGCCCTTATCGCTCGCCTCGAGATCGTTCGAAGCCTGCAACATCTGATCGAAGTCGATCGGGCCTGCAGGCCCGCCACCGAGAATGCCTTTGTTATCGCGCAGATTGCGATTCCCGCCATCGGCGGCGGACTTCGCCTCTTCGCGCATCTCCTCGCCGCGCCGCGCGACCTCGCGGACAAGCGCTTCTGCGTCAGGGTCAGCGGCTTCGCCGCGGCTCAGCACCGCTTGAAGATCCAGCCCATCCACCGTTTGTGCCAGTACGGCGACACCGCCGACCACGCTGATTGCGGCGGCGGCCGCCAAGACCTTGGCCTTGCGAGACCAATTGTTCAAAGGACGCAGCAATTTCGCTTCCTCCACACAAGATAACCCATGTCTTCACCGACAGCGGGATAGGTGTTGCCGGATCCCGGCTTCATGTCGGAGGCGCCGATCGGCGGGCAGGCCCAACGGCCCTTGACCATCGGCGAGGGCACAGTGGCCTGAAACCGGTACTGCTGCTTGCGCATGATCGGCATGATGTATTTGCCGCACAGACCCTTCTTGCCCATGGTTCCCCACGCGATGCCTTGGCGGTGCAATTTGAATGCAAATCGCGAGAGCGCGAGGCGGCTGGACTGGACATGGCCGATATGCTCGGAGATGTTCCCGTTCATCGGGTACATCGATCCGAGGCAGCCGGCGCACCAGAAGAGCGGGTCGAGCGGGAGCTTCAGCGTAGCTGCCCCGCAATCGGCAGCACAAGCGGTCTGCGCGATAGGATTGGCGAACAATGCGACTTCGGGATTGATGAGCGCCGTAAGCGCGTCATCCTGCCACAGCGGATCGATCTCGGTCACATAGGCGATATCGAACGAGGCCTGCTCGAGGCAGGCGACGTCGGTCAATAATTCCATCCAGTATAGCAGCGGATAGACGTACCAATGGACGTGCCATTTTGCGCCGCGATCGTGCCCATCCACGCTGTCGGCCGCACGGCCATGGCCGATATTGAAGCCCGGCGAGATCTTCTTGCCGCCGAGGCTCGCGAAGCACCAAGGCTTCATCGTAACATCGGCAAGCCGAACCGGTTCCCAGAAACCCATTGCGACGCCGATCCGTGGCAACGGTGAACCGCAGGCGCAAATTGGGAGGTCAGGATTTTCGGTGTCGGGGCGATTGGACGGCATGATCTTAAGCCCGCCGACCGAGAGCGGGAACAAGCACGACCAGCAAACGTCGGTTACCGGGTTGACGAACTTGCCCGTACATTTTCCGGGGGTGCCCTCAATTCCGGACTTTATCTGCGCACTCGCGGTGGGTGCAGATGCGGACATCGCCATCACCGAAGCAAGCAGCAGCGTCGCGGGAAGCCATCGACGCTCAATCGCCGCGGCGAAGATTTTTGCCAAGAAACTCATTTTCGGCCGACCCCGAGCGGGACTTCCGAGACGCGCATGACCTTGCCGTCCGGCTCCACGATCGCCGGCACGGCGCGAATACCGAAGCGCCCGACCAAGAAGCCGCCCTGGTCGAAATAGAAACGGCGCTGATGCTGCGTCATCGCATCGAGCGGTGCGCCCTTCACCATGATCAACTTGGCGGACTGGTCGTCGAAGCGGCGCAGCGCCCAATTGAGCTGGTCCCTGTCATCGCCGTCGATGAACACAAGCTTTTGGCGTATCGTAACGAAATCCACCGGATTGACGCGCTGGCCCGCCCGCGCGATCGCGTTGCCCCTATTGTCGAAGATGTCCTTCTCCACGACCATCGCCGGATCGAAGATCCAGCTGCGCGCGCGCACCGCCAGTGCAATGCCCGCTACCGGTCGAGGGCGCCGGACACCCGCTTCCGTACGCCGAGTGAGCTCGGCATTCATGCGCTCAATTCCCCCGCTGGCTTCGAGGGTCCGCAACTTCTGTTCGATCGTGCGGAGAAGATCGGGCTCCGTGATGCGAAAGACCGCGCCTTGCTGGCCATAGTCCTTTGCTGCGGCCAGAGGTGCGAAGGCGCTGCACGCGACCGCTCCAAGAAGAAGCAGGCGCCGCCTCACAGGAGTGACCATTTCGAGACGCCGAGAATTTGACGCCGGCAGACGAACCCGATCGCGGCATAACGGCTATCGAAGCCATCGGGATGCGGGCTGCCCATGTAATAGCAGCCATCGGGAATAACGCCGGTCGGCCCGGCTTCCAGCTTCTCCCCTCTCGACGACAGAGGCTTGAGCTTCCCGACTACGCGTTCCGACGGCGCATCGCCGTGCGGGCCAGCTTCCCAGCTCAGGATAACGTCCGACCCGCGATGAGAGATTTTGTCACCTGGCATTCCATAAGCGATCTTGCCGAACGCTGGCGGCTCGGCCCCGAAATGCGCACGGACGAGCGAATTCGACGGCGGCATGAAGAACGCAATTTCGCCGCGCTCAACGCGCTTTCCCCGCTCGAAGAAATAGGCCCAATTGGGCAATGATGGGGTCCGGTTGATAAGGAAGCCGTGGGTTTGCGCAAAGTTGTCGAGCGACAACCATGCCCCCGTCCCGGCTATGGCGAAGACCGCAATCAGCGAATTCCGCAAGAACGGAGAGCGTACCCATGCCATTTCGTCACTGGCCTCCGCCGGGAAGCAAACCTCCACCGCCGCCGAAGACCGGTGCGGGCGCTGGCGCTGGCGCCTGCATCGGCTGCGCAGCTTGCGGCAAAGTGGGGGCAAGACCCGGCATCGCCGGTGCGCCCATCATGCCACTGACGCGGGGCGGAGGATTACGCTTGATGAACTCGCCGACGGCCGACCGGACCTCAGGGGTGATATCCGGAACCGACGCTGCCACGACCGCTTCGCTGACGACGATCGTCTCTCCCGCGGCGGCCCGATCCTGCAGCGTCTTCTGCATTGCCGCCATGAAATGACGAGTGTCGGCGTCCACTTGTTCCGCGCTCACGCCCGACCGGGCTTCAGCCATGATGAAGTCGTTGGCCATGCCCGCCAGGCTGATCGAAACGATGCGTCGATCTTTGAGGATCAGCAGCTCGCGCGTTGTCCAACTGCCCCAGACAAGAGCAGCGATCAAAGCGGTCCCCGTTGCAAGTTGACCCCAGCTGAAACCGGCGAAGCCGCCCCGCCGCGCCGCCGGCACAGTAGCATCGGTTGCCGGAACGAGCGGCTCATCGCCGACCTTCAAAACCAATTGTTCAGTCATTGGAAATTTCCCCCTGATTGGGTGTCTTATCGGCCATCAGCGCGCCGCGCCGGGTGATGCAGAAAAACAGGACACAGCCGCCGAAGAGGTACAAAAGGACCTCAGCGAATTCGGAACGACGCAGATTGTCGGCTGCCACATAATGGTTCGAGAGATTGGCCGCCTCGACGAAGAACTGGTCGACGCTGGCATTCGCCATAAGCACAAACAGACCGACGATGAGGCCTGCAGCAGCAAGGCAATTGATCGCCAGCCAGCACGTCACCGAGACCAGCGAATAGGCGAAATCCTGGAGCAGCTTGCGGGGCTGAATTTCCACAGCGCGCGCACGGTGCGACAGCGGTGCGGCCGAGACGGTCATTCCGCTGCCTCCGCATACCCGTCACCGCGGCCGCCGCGGGCATTCTCTCGACCGGGGAATGATACCTCCTCGATCGCCTCCGCCATGGTAAGGCCGGCTGCCACCTTGCGGTCAATCGACGCAAAGACCTGTGGGCTCGACGAATAAAGCGTCGACGAATACGGATCGAGAACGAGCCGACCGAGCGCGAGCATCTCCGGCCCTTTGATCATCACGTCAGAATATTCGGTGCCGTTGCGCTTCAGCGATCGCATCATCGCCTCGACGGCATCGCTCATGTCGAACCGGTTGAGTTTTTTGAAATCTGCGATCGTTTCCGGCTTTTGCTGCAGGATCACAAACCAGTCGCTGTTTTCCAGAGCCGCGATCGACCCTTCAGATTTGTAATAGTCGTTGAGCGACTGAGTTGCGGTGATGAGCGAGGAACCATATTTGCGGCAGGTTCGCGCATAGGTCTCGACGAAATCGGCCATCGAGCCGCCCTTGAGGAGCTGCCAAGCTTCATCGAGCAGCAACGCTTTGCGCGTGTTGCGATCCTTGCGCATTGCCTGGGCCGACAGGAACATGATTGCCGCCAGCACCACGGACCTAAGCTCTTCGCGAGCGGAGAGATCCGACAGTTCGAACACTGTGAGGGACGCCCCGATCTTCAAAGTGGACTGGCCTTTGAAAAAGCGGCCGTAAGTGCCGCCATCTGCAAAGGGACGCATCGCGATCGCGAGCGCCTCGCCCTGGACGTGTCCGGTGTCCTTCAGCGACGAAATGACCCCATCGATCGAACCGCGAATGCCGTGCGCTTCCCACTCTGCGTTAACCGCGGCGTCGATGAGACCGCGTTCTGTGTCGTCGAGACGATCGATGTGCCTACCCATCTGACCGATGATTGCCTTGAGCATCGCAATGCAATCGAGCCGATAATCCTCGTCCCGCTTTGCTTCTTCCTCGTCGATCATCGAGAACGGATTGAGGCAGAACCCCGAGCTCATCGTGAACTCGACAAATTCGCCGTTCTGCAGCTTGCTGCTATGTTCGAAGCTTCGGCCGTCATCGATGACGATGACTTTCGCGCCGGCGCCGACCAGCGCCGACGTCATTTCCTGAAGAAACACTGACTTGCCTGAACCAGACTTGCCGAAGACGGCCACGTTGTGGTTGCCGGCGGTGTTCTCGAACGGCGACCAGAAGAACGGCTGACCACGGCGGCCGAGAAGCAGCATGTGCGGTATCGGACCGCCATTATATTCGCCCTGCAGCGGTGCAATGTTGGCGACCGTGGTCGTCAACATCGTTCGAAAGCGTTTCAGACGCTCGAAATCCCGCGCGAGCCCGTTCGCCATGGTGAGCGGCATGACGGCGAGCAGCCCAGCCATCTGCAAATAGCGCTCGTCCTGAAGCTCCCAGCCCGCTGCCTTATAGACCGCCTTGAGGTTGCGTTCATTGCGGTCGCCCTCGCCGTATGGAGAAACGCTCATGACCCCGTAAAAAACGCGCACGAGTTTTTGACCCTGCCGGAGCTGGTCCTGGACATATTCCCACTCGCGCGACTGATCGCGGACCTGCGGAGTGAATTTCGCGCTCTGCGAATTCGCAAGGCTTGTCGTGCGCATGAACTTGAAGCCAGCCTTGGCAGTGGCCGCCTGCTCATCCGGGTAATAGATCGTGAGCAGGGTCGCGATCGGGCATGGCATCCGGAGCTTGTCGATATACGGATCGCCAATCAGGCGAACCGTGTCCCATGGCGCCCACCGGGGCGGCAGGTTTCGGATGGCATAGCAGCGGAAGTCGAAACGATCGGGCACCACTTCGCCGATTTCCGGCGTGCCATCTTGGAGAGCGCCGAGGGCACGAAACCTCTCGGTGCGCACCAGAATCCGGTTCGGATCGGTGACGATCTCCATATCGCGGCGCACGGCCTGATCGGCAATCGGATCGAAGCGGTTATAATCCACCACGTCTTCGCCCGAAACAGTCGTCGGCGAGGTCAAATCATCAATGAGCTTCAAAAGCCCAACCGGATCGAGGATCTGAGACTCTACATCGATCGACCGCAACATTGACGACATGGATTCGCGCAGCGCGATCAACTCTTCGTCGGTGACTTTCGCGCCTTCCGGCACTCCGAGCGAGATGAAGACGCGATGCGACCGAAGATGAAAGGGCGCGTCGCTCGAGAGGCTCGACCAAACGCCCTGCTCGAGATAGTCCGCGCGATGTTGCGCGATGCGTTCGTATACGCCCTTTGCCATCTGGCGCGGCACGAACCACTGCACCATGCGATCGGCGATACGGGGGCTCATCCATTGAAGGATCTGGATCGAGGTCTTGTCGGGAATACCTTCCGACAGGAATTGCGCGATGATTTCGCTGGTCTGGTCATCGGCGCCGACCAACGGCGATACTTCGAGAATGAAGCCGCGCGAGGCGCTATTGTAATAAAGCCCCGTCTTCGGATCGAAACTCCGATACGGAAGCCAATCGGCGAACATGGGAATTGCGGTCGACGGCAACGCCTTGTCGACCTTGCGCGGACCGCCCAGCAGATCGCCGAGGAATTTATCGAGCCAGCCCGCCATCAGTTGCCGTCCGGTGCGGGTTGTCCGCCGAGCCCCGGTGCGGTGACGACAGTATCCCCTTGCGCTGTAGCGGCTATCGCCGCCGCCGTCTCCGCATCGGATGGCGGAACGTCGACGGGCTCAGGGCCCTTTCGCGTCGCAGAAAGCCGGCGCTCGACTTCGGCGCGGAAAACCTCACCGGTTATAGGCTTTGCGGATGTCGGCTGCGAAACACTGGCCAGGTCCGCCGGCGCCGGCGCGCCCGCCGCGAGTTCAACCAGCGACAGCCGGGCAGGGATCACCGTGCCGGGGCCAGCCAGCTGACGATCGGCAGAGTGACCTGCAGCAAGCTGCGGCTCGACGTAAACCACCGTTTCATCGCGCCAGCGACCGAAACGATCCGTCCGCGCAGGCAGAACGACTTTAAGCGATGCGGCCGAATGGGCCGCTGGAGCGTTCGCCGCAATCGGGGAAGCGACGGCGCCCGCTGCGGCGCCACCCATCATGGAGGCAATCGCCTGATCGTCGATATTCGAGGTTGGCGAGCAAATGCCATCGGGAGCGCGGCAGATAAAGTTCCCTTTGACGTTTCCGCCCATCGAGGCACAGCCCGTTAGGGCGAGTGCGGCGGGCAGAATTAGAAGCGGTGAAGCACGCATGTCGTCAGCTCCTGTTGCTATTGATGGCAAGGGTGCGGCGGCGCTTCAGGCGAAGGAAGAACAGCGCTTCGCCGCCGAACGTGGCGCCGAGGATCAGCATCATGCTGATCGACAAGGATTTGATCAGCGCAAAGAGCAACGCGTAACGCCCCGCTACACCGAATTCGGTCAATCCGACGCTGGCGACAACCGCGGCGCCTACGAGGCCCACAAAGAAGAGGGCAAAGAGCCCCGCTTCTGCGCGATCGATGCGCTCCATCACTTCGCTCCCTTGAGCCAAGTTTCCAGAACAGCGCGAGGGCGATAGCCTTCAAGCACGGTGCCGTCAGAGCGCACCAGAACCGGCGTGCCGCTGAAGCCATGCGAACGCGCAAAATTCTCATTCGCATCGAGGCCACTCGTATCGCAGGTCGCCGGGGCAACTTCGGCGCCGGCATAGGCGGCGCGCAGCGCACGGGGCTTATCCTTCGCGCAGTAAACGCGATTGGAGAGATCGCGGGTGCCAAGCGTCGAAATCGGACGCTCGATCACGCGCACGTTCATCTGCTCCAGTTCATTCGCAAGCGCGCGGCAGAACCCGCAATGCAGATCGGTGAAGATCGTGACGGGGGCGCCCGAAGGCTTGCCCCACACGATGGCGCCAGTAGCGGGGAGCTTTGATAGATCGACCTTTTGCGCGGCCGCCGGCGGAGGCGCCGCGCGGCTCGGGCCCGCCGCATTGGCGAGCTGGGCAACTGGCGTTTCTTCTTCGTCGACGCCCGCTTTGGCCGCACCGCCAAGAAGCATATCGGGGTTCATCTCGAGCAGCTTCGCCGCCGTCAGATCTTGCCGCGATTCCATATCGTAGACGCGGCCCACGATGAGATAGCGCGCGCTGCCGTCGACATAGAACAACGTCTTGCCCGCAACGACTTCACAGAGCCCCGCCACCTTGTCGCAATCGATCGCCGAGACCTGTGTCTTCGGAAGCCGCGCTTTCAGGAGCGCGGATACGCGGGTCGGCTCGAGACGGTCGGCGGCATAGACGGCGGTTGCCGCTCCGCCAAAAGCCACCATCGCGAGCAATGCTACCTTGAGCTTCATCTTACGCCCTTTCATCAGTTGCGCACGAACGCGCCGTCGAGGAAGACGATTTCCACCTCGACGCCCGTCGGCATTTCGATCACCGGCTGATATTGCTCCGCCCGTTCGATCAGGTACTGGGAGAGCATGTCGCCAGCCTGGCTCACGCCTTCGCCGATGCCGCCCTTCGCGATATCGCCAGTCGAGAGCTTCTCGCGCTTGCCATCGACGATCGTCGTTGCCCCCGAAAGAAAGCTGCTCGAATTCGCGGAGAAACCGCGGCCGATTCCTCCGACAAGGCCGGCAAAGAAGGCTTGCATCGTGAGGCTGCCCTCGCGACTGACCACGCGGCCCCGCACACCCGTCTTCCCACCAAACGCGATAAAGCCCTTAACTTCGCTCTCGGCATACCGCCCGCCGGGCTGGGGGCAGGTCATCTTCGCGAGCTTCACATAGACCTTTTCCGAAGAGAGATCCCCGCGCGCTGCGCCGTTGACGAGGCATCCATCGATCCGTGTCGTCAACACCTTGCCATTCTGCGCAACCGAGCGCGCGGGGCCAACGATGCGCAGCACAACCGGGAGAGGATCGGATTGCGACTGCACGTTGGAAGCGGCATCCACGCCAACAATCACCCGCGCTTTCGCATAGCTGTTAGCAGGCAGGTAATTCGGGCTGTCGGATACGAACATGTTGCCGCCGGTCGGGGCCTTGCCCGCGCCCCCGGTCGACGCCGGCGTTGCCGCAAAGCTGATCACCTTGAGCTCGCGCCGCGATTGAGCTGCCGCGGCAGCCGCACCGGCAACGGAGTCATATGCAGCGGGACCGCCGGGTCCGTATAGCGCGGTTGGCCCCGCGCCAGGTCGCGGACCCGATTGCGCCGCCGCCAGTTGCTCTTTCAACGAGCGGTTCTCATCATCGTAGGCCGAGAGAACGCGGGTCCCCTCAGATGCCATATTCGAGTTTTCGGATTTCAATGCATCGATCTGCGCCTGCATTTGCTCGAGCTGATCGCCCTGCCCCGACATCCGGCGAATCTGATTGTCTTGCTGCGTCAGCCGGTTTTCCGACATCGACAGCCATTCTTTCTCCGACAAATTGCGCGCGGCCAGATCATCGGTCGAAACCTTGATGTTTTGCGACGCGATCTCGTTCGCCTGACCGGGAGTCTCGGAGTTGCCGGTGAAGAACAGCCAATAGCCAGCGCCCGTCAACAAGAGGCCGCCAACGCCGAAAAGCAACATGCGCTGCCGCTTTTCGACGCCTTCATTGACGGAAAGGCTGGAGCCCTCCGGAACCGCGGGCGCAGCGGTTGCACCGCGCGGCGACCCGCCTTTGAAGAATGAAGGCAAACCTACCATTTTTAGCTCCCCTGCTTGCGGGTGACGACGTAAGCCGACGTCGCCTGACGCGGCGCGAGTTTCGGATTGGCGATGGACACGGCGATTGCGTCCGCCGGCGCGATGCGCGCCTCAGAAATTTCAACAGGTGCGGCGGAGCTGTTCTCGATCCGCACGATGCGGCCGACGACATCTTGCCCTTCGTATTCCGCCACGAGCTGGACGGTCAATTCGCCGGCCTGAACGGGAACAAGCGCGGATCGGCGCATCCGGTAACCCGGAACGACCTCCTGCGATGCCATCGCCTGAATAAGGCGAACGGCCGTCTCATCGGCATCGGGCGCCTCAACGTCGGAATCGTCTGGCGTTTCCACCTTTGCGAGCGCAACCGGATTGGAAACGAAAATCTGCTGCGCCTCGATCGCTTCGATCCGACAGCCAAATTTGTAGACATAGCCCTTCTTCGTGGTGCCGAAGAAGGACAGGATCTTGGGGCGGAAGCCTTCCGGGATCGAAAGATAGATATCACCCCGGGTCGGCTCGTTGACGACTGAGAAATCGTCCAGCGGGTTCGTCGGCTGCACCTTCGACACACTGGCGAATTCGTCACCGATCAGGCTGATGCGGGTCAGATCCTTCTCCGATGCCACACAGGCAACGCGGGAATTATCTTCGACCATAACGGTTTCGTCCGCATAGGCATTGTGCGACACCAGAAGCGCGGCGCCGATCAAGCCGACGCCTAAAGTGCGTTGGAGTCTGCCGATCGAGCGCGCTGAAATGAGAACGCCGCCGGCGCCGAGAGCCACGGGCATGAGAACCTCCATCATAGGGGTGCCGGAGCGGGGGGGCTGAGCGTCACCTCGCCATCCGGCTTATTCGGAACGACGGCGCCGAAGCCGATGAGACGCAGCTCCACACCGGTGTAGGTCCACTCAAAGCGAAACGTCCGCTTGACCGAACCGACAACTTGGCGGCCGACAACGGTATTAAGCGTGCCGGTAGCCTCCGACGTCAGTCCCTGAGTGTCGACACGGAGGCCTTCGAGTGCGAAATATTGCGAGACGCTTGAACCGCGCCGATCATTGACGATCTTGAGCAGATCGCCCTTGATGCGGCCGTACGCCGACGGATGCACGATCTTCAGGACCGATTCCAACCAGTAGTCGAGGCTGGAAGGGCTCTGGTTCAGCATCAAGACCGACGCATCTCGCGTAATAAGTTCGAGATACTCGCGGCTAACCCCCGAGCTGCTCAGTTCGACCTGACGGGTAAGCACGGGCTGCAAGACAATCTCGCGGTCCCGCGCCGACGCGGCGATCAAAGAAAAAATGGTGACTATGGCGAGCCCGGTGCTCGCGATTACCAGCATGTTGCGCTGCTTCAGGACGCGCTGCGCCTGCGCCTGGCTAAATCCAGCTTCCATCGCTCACCCCGCCATCAATCGAAGATAAGAAGGCGGAACGGCTCGGATCCCCATCACCCCACTAGGGAAATACCAATAGGCCATATGGATAAGCCAAGAACCAGCACGTCCCGCTTTTGCCTTTCGCAAGACCCACCAACCCAAGATTCCGAAACATATGCCCCAAATGATATGCTGAACGAGGATACCCATCACGAAAGGCCCGGCCATTGCGACGAACTCGTCGATGGTCCAGAGCCCGATGCGTTCGGGTTCGTCCAGTCTCCCTGGGATTACATAGCGATCCATAACCGCCCCGCCCTATTGTCCGGATTTATCGCGCATTTTGCGCGACCCAGACCGTCCAAATCAGATAAGTGCCGTCACGGTCGACGTGACGATCGGAACGCCCGTGCCGACGCCGATACCGACGCCAACGGGGAGTGCGATCTGGCCCAGGCTGAAACGGCCCGAGGCCATGCCGACGAGACCGAGCGCGAGCGAGATGATCGTGATGATCTTGCCGCCCGAACCTTCGAGGAACGCGGTGAACTTCGTGAACGCGGTATCGAAGGTCGTGTCGGTGCCGGCGAAGGCCGGACCCGCGAGAACGACGAACGCAAGGAAGGCGACCGCTCCCATGAGTGGGAGATTTTCCTTACGGAACAGCCCCCGGCTCTTGGTCATGGTCATTGACATGGTTTGCATGGTTCATTTCCCATCTGTTGAAACGACGCCCAAATGGGCGTCGCCACGATGGAAAATTCCCCCTTCCCTTCCTGTCAACAGTTAAGTAATAATCAGTCCGAAATCTGGCCTTTCACATGCCTTTTATGTGATAAATTTCCGAATCGTTGAAATTTTGTGGCTGCGTTCGTAGCCACCGTGGCTATGAACGTAGCCAGCACGGCTACAATCATCGCCAGCGGCGCGCTAAAGATCATTGTTGCCGGATTAGCCGGTAGCGAGATCCGCAAGGCCGCAGCCATAGCCATGAACCGCCCGAAACGCGTTCCACATAATCTTCGGGTGAGTACGCAATACTTAAATGCCTTGGCGCTGGGAATCTATAAACTCTCACTACGAGACAGCAAAATCTACACGGCCTCAGGGTTGTTTTCATATGTTTCTGAGAACTGCGTTAACGAATTAGAAGCCTTAACTGCAAAGGATCTTCTTCTCTTCGCCCAAAAAGATGCAATCAAAGGCGATATACGAGTTAGCTACCTTCTCGATAAGCCGGTGAATGACGTCCTTATCTCGGCGAGATACCAGCTCTCGGCCCGTGCAGGGAGGGTCGTAACCCAACTGGAACTGCACCGATTGGCGATCAGCATCGTCGCAGAACAGTAACTTAGCCTTAGTTTGCTAAGCGCTATGCGCTTGACATTCTTTCTTCTTTGCTCTTGCCTGCCCACATATAACAAAGCTGGGCGGTCACTTATATTATAATCAATTGAGCAAATTGGGGCGAAAATGGAAACACGGGCCATCGCAGAGGTCTCGCACTTCCTCACACTCTGTCAGCGTGAAGCGAAGCGACTGAACTTATCCGAGCGACAAATTGGCGTGCGTGCAAAAATGCACCACACCAGCGTCTCCAACTATCTCGTGGAAAAACGCGTTCCGAAAGCGAGCCATCTCTTTCGGTTGAGTACCGCCCTCGACATCGATCCCACGCGCGCGTTCCTAGCAATCTTCGTCTTCAAGTCGCTGGACGCCTATGACGCGCCAACGACCAAGCTGCTGGCATCGCTCATCCCCGATCTTGCAGCCGCGATCGATAATTGCGACCTCGAAGACGAACTACGCGATTGGGAAACTGAATCGCTGCAGCAGAAACTTCGCGAACTGCTCGTCGACCTGATCGGCCCCCGGTGGAAGATCCGTCAAATGTTCTTCAGAGCCCGCAGCTAATCGGGGTGTCGCACATCCGCATCATCGCGGCGCTCTCGGCGTCAGCCATCATGGCCCCCAGCTCCGCGATAGCGGATCCGGGGCAGCCGGTGCGCCGCGTTGCTCTCCTCGACTTCTCGGCTCCTGCCGCTGCCTCGAACGCCGCGCCAACACCCGCGCCGGTCGAAAAGGGTATGTTGCTCGATTTCCGGCAGATGCGATCGGACGCACCAGTATTTGCGGCCAGCGTTCCTGCGGCCTTCTCGCCGGTCACCGATATTGTACGGTCGATCCGCGTACCGGGCTGGATGCGTTCGGGCCAAACCGCCAACCAACTGGCCAGTTTGGCGCTCGACCTCCCAGCGATCGGGAACTGCTCGCCGAAGCCCTACCTCTCCTCAGGTCTGCTCGGGCGCACCGCCGAAGATCGCCGGCGCGTTCTGTACCCGCTCGTCCAGCGCGCGGCGTGCGAGGCAGGATTACCAATCGGCCTGATGGATGCGATGCTGATCCAGGAGAGCCGGTACAATCCGATGGCCCTGAGCCCCAAGGGTGCTTTCGGGCTCGGCCAATTGATGCCCGGCACGGCAAAGCAGCTCGGGGTCGATCGCTACAGCCTGCATGGCAATCTGCGCGGCGCCGCCCGTTATTTGAGCTGGCAGCTTCGTGAATTCGGGCGGGTCGATCTCGCGCTTGCGGCCTATAATGCCGGTCCCGGTCGCGTTCGGTCCGTCAAACGCGTTCCGAGGATCACCGAGACGCAGAACTATGTGGCCAAGATCCTGACCAACTGGCGCGTGATTGAATCCAATCATACGCAGCTGGTGCCCGCGCGGGCCGTATGGCTCAGCGACTTTCGTCGATCGGCCGCGATCGGCGGTAGCAAGTGATAGGGCGGCCATGAGTTTCGCGCATCACAATCCGCGCCAATCAATTTCTTCTCCTGCCACCATGAATCCGAGTCTGGATCGCCATCCCAACATAGGGGCGGCGATCCCTTCGTACTTGGCCGCAGCAGAAGGGATGCGTCGGTCAACGACGCGCGCCCATCAACGGAATTCGAGGATTAACAAGAATGGGGGCGCCGTGAGCGGATAAACGAAACCCGGCACGAAGGCCGGGCATCGCATCGAGATTAGCCCAGGAATTGGTACTTCCTGATTGGCTCCAACAAGCTGGAAGCCTGGCTAACCTCCTTCGACATCTTTGTCAATGATGCGCGCTTCGCGCCACGGGATTTTATTGCCCGCTTGTCGCTGCCCTCCAACGGAGGACGGACCATGACGCACATCTTCGCTTCAGCAGCAGCTGAGGCCCTTCGCCGTGTCGGCGTGCCGGCGCCGTCGGGAGCGATCAAGCGCACCGGCGCCGCTGTCCTGCGCGGCAGTCTCGAGGAAGGAAGTTTCGAGAGCCGCTTCTGGCGCACCTACCAGAAGGGCGAGACGGATCGGTTACATCAGGCCGCAGTCGATCTAGCGAGCTACCGTCGCCACCGGCTGCGCGCTGATCGGCGACACGCCCGGAACAGCGATCCAACGGCCGAACGTAGGTCGACGCTATCGCCCAACAAGCCGCCGCCAATCCTGTCGCAATCCGCAACCGCGATATTCAAGTTGATGTGCGAGCTGGGACGTCTCTGCAAAGGCGAGATCTATCCCACCTACGACTGGTTCATCGAGAAAACCGGCTTTGCCAGAGCAACGGTGGCGCGCGGCCTCGCTCAGCTGAAGAACGCGGGCTTCCTGCTCGTCCAGCGCCGGTGCAAGCGTGTCGATCGCGACGGGCCTGGTCCCCGCTACGAGCAAACGTTGAACGCCTATCGTCTCGAATGGCCCACGGGGCTCGAACGCTGGCTGGATGGGCCGCGAACACCCTGCCCTCTCCCCGATGACGAGCTGGTCAGGCTGCAGACAGCGGAAGACGAAAATCGCGTGATGCAGAGCGCGCCGAAGACAACGCAGGCTTCCAACGAAACGGCCTTGCTGGATACCTTGACGCGCATGGCCCGCACGATCGAGGAGCGCGAGTCTCAAAAAGATACTCAACCGCTCAAATCCGAGTCTACTTCTCTGGCGGAGATGAGGAATTGGCCTCGTCGGCCAATAGATTCGACATAAACACATCGACGACGCCACACCGTCAGCCTCAAAATTTCCCATAATGCCCCTTGCATCGAGGGCAGGACCGCCGGCTATGCCGGCGGATGCTCCCCAGTGGGAGCAGGCAATTTCCGGCGGCGATTGCCGCAGCGTTGCCCTGTTCTCAGACGTCGGCGCAATTCGCGGTCACTGATCGACCGGCTGAATCATAACGACGGGATTGATTCGGAAAATTCGTGCGACGGTAAGCACCAACGGGGCTAAACCGCGCTGATGAATGAGGGCCCGCCTTTCGATGATGTCCAGCTCGAGCTGATCGCGCGCAATCCCGCGCGCAACATCCATCGCCGGTATGGCATTGTCGCGAGCGTCGACCTCTTCGGAGCCGTGATCGTCGAGACCCGCTGGGGTCGCATCGGCGCCGCCGGTCAGCACAAAGTCCGGTCATTCGCGCACGGCGCCGAGGCCGATCGCTACGTCCGTTCAATCCTCGCTCGCCGAAACAGCGCAAGAACGCGTCTCGGGACGGCATATCGGGTCCAGTCCGAATAGACTGCAGCGTCCGACACGTCTGACCGTTTTCAACCAAGAAAGAGTCGCGCGTTTTCAGAGCCGACCAGCGAAACATTCTGGCTCCGGACAACGGTCTAGCGAATCCGGATTGCGTTCATGTTCTTCCTATGTTCTCATTGGGGCATGAACCGACTCGACAAAAATGCCATTGCTGATGCCCTGCTATCCGCCCCGGGCTGGGCGAAGCTTGGCTTGACGGAACCCCGCGAGCATCTTCGAATTGATGCTGCCATGGAACTCGCGGGCGCGATCCTCGATCATTTATCGCCGCCTGCCTCGCACGCGAATGCTGGCGAGCAGCAGGCGATGGCGCTGTGACGTGCAAAACACAAAGGACGGCCTTCGACGAGCCACGCACATATTCGAGGCCGCGGTCTGGCACTATGCCGTGCAGGTCACCTGCCGGTGTGGCCACAGTGCGAAATTCCACGCGGCTAGCCTCTGGTGGCGGTTCGAGCGCAAGGGATGGAACGATAGTTTCCGCGACGCCACGCGGCATTTCTGGTGCCGGCAATGCGCCGCGCGGGTCGGCCGCCGCGTTCAGCCGCTGCGCCTTGAGACCGTGGCATGGGAGAAAGGCGTCATCGAACTGGAAATGCCCGACATTCGCGAATGGAAACGCGCGATGCGTCGCTTCAGGACATAGGAGGGTGACCGATGGACATTGAATTCGACGACACCCTTCAAGGGCTCGGCCGAGGCGGTCATCGCATCATGATATGGGACGGGCAGGAGGAACAGCAGATCGAGGCACATTGGGGCCTCCGATCGCGCGACCCAGAGATCGGACAGATTTCGCTCCTCAAATCGGAAACCGCTCGGATCGAAAACCCCTGCCTTATCCTGGCCAATGAATTCGGTATCAAGCGGGACGGCAAGACACTCTACGCCGCGAGCTTCGTCACCGACATTCCCTTCTTCTGCATCGCCGGCGTCTGGCAGCGCGGGACGCGCGAATACCCCGATGCGTTCGCCGCGCTGACCGTTCCGGCTTATCCCGACCTTGCCGAACACAAGGATCGCCATGTCGCGGTGGTAGATCCAGACGACTGGTTCGACTGGTTACAGCAGGTGCGCCCACCGCTGGACATCCTGCGCCCCTTCCCCGAAGGTAGCTTCACGATCATGCCGCCGATCCAGCCCAGTCTCGAAGGACTGCTCGGCGCCGCCTGAGAAGCGGAGAGCCAGATATGTGCAATCAGATCACCCTCAAGGCGTCGGTCGATGAGGTAGCATCCCACTTCAAGGCCCGCCGTCCGAAACCGACGAACGCGAGCACAGGCGATGTGTGGAAGGGCGGCACCGGCTTCATCGTGCGGGCGAACGCGGGCGAACGCATGATGGACGCGATGACGTGGGGCTTCCCCAAATATCTGAAGAACAAGCGCACCGGCGAATTCAACAAGCCGTTAAAGGTCAACAACGCGCGCGACGACAATCTGATGAACGAATTCGGCATGTGGCACGAATGGTTCGTTCAGCCAGGCCAAAGATGCCTGATACCGATCACTGCTTTTGCTGAAGCCGTCGGGCCCAAGGGCGCAATGACACGCACATGGGTCAGCGTCGCCGACCAACCTATTGCCGCCTGCGCCGGCCTCTGGCGGCCGACCGACGAATGGGGCGACAGCTATACGATGGTCATGGTCGACGCGGTGCCCGAAATGATGGAAATCCATGATCGCATGCCTGCAATTCTCTACCCCGGAGACTTTGATACATGGCTTCGCGCACCCGCCCATGAAGCTTTCGAGCTAGTGACACAGTATCCCCACGAACAGCTCATCATCGAGCCAACCGACGAACTGTGGGTTCCAAAACGATCACCAGATAACCGACAACCGGAATTGCTTTAATTGCAAGCGCGAATATGCAGCGATACTGTTCCATCTCTGGAAACGTCAACCGCCGATTAGGCAACGAAACTCACTGACAAATAAGACATTTCCGCCAAGGCGTGGCGATGGACCAGACGAACCCCTCCCCCGCGCGTGCGCGGGCGCAGCTCCGCGGCAACGACCTCGTCAGCGCGATAGCCGGCGCCGGTGCGCGCGTCGTCTACATCGACGACGATCAACGCCCGCTCGCGGCCGTACTGCCGATCGACCTTTGGAAAATGATCGCAGCTATCCCCTACTATCGCGCCATCACGGAATCCTATTCCGGCGATGAGGCGTCAGAGGCGACCTGATCGCTACAAAGACTGGGGCGGAGCGACGCAGATACGATCGAAAAAATAGGTATAGCTCCCGTCGCACTCGAGGCCGAATGCCTTGCTGCTATCGCGCTTTAGCTTGTCGAAATGAATCTCGACCCCATCGACCTCGATGCGAACGAACCAGTTCAAGCTCGCATCTTCTATTGGATCGAAACAACAGACCCTTTCCGGCAACTGAATGCGGCCATCCTCGACCCGTTCTCCTAAACCTGAGAAGCTGCATATCGGAGTGGGTTTCTCCCCATATCGTTCGTCCGGCGTATAAAACTCGATCGTGAACGGCACCCGCTCACCCACCCCGAGCTCGAAGCTCCTCTGCAGAATCTTGTATGCGAACATCCCAGCCCCGCGATCGGGTCGCTCCGGAACGGGCGTAAACCCCTGCGCTTCCCAGAATGGCTGAGCCGATGCCGGCGCAATCCCAATTTCGAAGATTGACCAGCCCTCGTCATAGGCCCGGCTGATCATGAATTGGGCCAATATTTGTCCATAGCCCCGTCGGCGAAGATTGGGCCTGATTTCAAAGATACCGAAGCCTTGAAAGCCCACCGCCTCGCCATCGACAATTAGAATATCGATGCCGCCCGATTGCTCCCGCCATCGCTCTTTGGTCTTGTCCCAATTGCAGCGAAAGCCCCGAGCCGGAACGTCCCCCTCATACCCGTTTGCTTCCCACGCTGACAGCCCGGCCTTATGAGCCGCTTCTTCAACATCGAGCCAAGCTTCAACTTCTGCTATGGTTTCATCGGTTGCGAGCGTGATTTGGCATGCCATCAGGGCTGCATAGCACCCTTTGGCTCCCTTGCGAGCGCGGTCACCTCTAGGAAAGAGAGTAACGCTCATCCAGCGCGACACAATCGCTCTGGCCCGAACCCGATGGGATCGAATACCCCTAGGCAACGTTTCTACCAGGGACTTGTGAAGGACGGAAGCTGCGGCTAATCGTGAAGCAGTCGCAAGGATCCGGTGCAACTCCGGGTGGCTATTCCGGTCGCCGACCCACCGGATAATCTCGAAGCGCATGCCCTCATTGCTGATGCAGCTAGAGACAGTCGGAACTTCAGAAATTCATGGCCGGCACCGGCTCAGCCCCTTCTTCAGGATCGCCTTCTGCTGCGTCATTCAAACGCGGCGCCCGCTCGCGCCAAGCGCTCCTATGGTCCCAGATTGTCGAAAGTCCCGGCTTCGATCGCTGGGATGAATTTGCGCGCTGGCTCGAGAGCCAACCCGACAATCTGCGCCTGTACGAATTCTGGCTTCAACTTCGAGGCGCGAAGCCGATTCCTCTGGAAAAGCCGGGCAGGGAAATGTGACCGCCTCGACCTTGAGGCGGCGGAGCATGTGGGACTGCGGGCGGCCTCGCACTATTAACGAATAGCGCGGCGCGTCGATCTCTTCACGGGCGGCGGCGTCGCCGGCGACATACCACATGCCAAAGCTACACAAGTCGCGATTGTGCCCCTATGGTGTCCGCTCCGGATGCCTATCCGCGATGGGCAACAAGCCCAATCAACGACAATTCGCATTCCGATCACCCTTGCGCTGCGCCAGGCGGGAAAGGCCCAATTCCGCGATTGTGCAGTCCGCAAGGGCCGTGTGCGCGGACGCTCTGTGATTGGCAAATCATGCGCTCGTGCACCGCGCATGAGCCGGACGGAGCGACTGAAGCATCGCGCTTTGAGCTGGTTCAGCCGTGCACGGAGCGGCCGACATGAAGGTAAGCATATGAAGGATTTTTCACCTGCGACCCGCAAGCTCTTCGACGATGGTCTTTCGCAATTGCTAGACAGAATCGACGCGGCGACCGGGGACGTTGAGAGGCGCAAGCAGCTCTACCGGGCAGCGGCCGAGCGGTTCATTGAAGTTGCCGACATCCGTATTCCCGAAAACCGTCATATGGATGATCTCGTTGATCGCTTGCGCCCGGAGAACCCGATTCATCCCGACCCGAGAGCGGCAAATTGTGGCTGACCGACTAAGTCGCGCCACTTCACCATGCCCGCAGTGGCAATGGCCGATGTGAACGTCAAGTCGCCGTTCACCGGGGCGCCCCGTCCAGTCGATTTAGGGCATGACCGGTCGGAATGGCGAAGACCACAGATGTGCTAAACGATCTGCTCGGCGCCATCGCTCAGTCCCCAACGGGTAATTTTAGAAAGATAATCATGGCTGCGAAAGACGTAAAATTCAGTCACGACGCGCGTGAGCGCATCCTGCGCGGCGTCGACATCCTCGCCGACGCGGTGAAGGTCACCCTCGGCCCCAAGGGCCGTAACGTCGTGATCGACAAGAGCTTCGGCGCACCCCGCATCACCAAGGACGGCGTCACCGTCGCCAAGGAAATCGAACTCAAGGACAAGTTCGAAAACATGGGTGCCCAGATGCTGCGCGAAGTCGCATCGAAGGCGAATGACAAGGCCGGCGACGGCACCACCACTGCGACCGTTCTCGCCCAGGCTATCGTTCGCGAAGGCATGAAGTCGGTTGCCGCCGGCATGAACCCGATGGACCTCAAGCGCGGCATCGACCTCGCGGTCACCAAGGTTGTCGAAACGATCAAGGCACAGTCGAAGCCCGTTTCGGGCACCGCTGAAATCGCCCAGGTCGGCATCATCTCGGCCAATGGCGACACCGAAGTCGGCGAAAAGATCGCCGAAGCGATGGAAAAAGTCGGCAAGGAAGGCGTGATCACCGTCGAGGAAGCCAAGGGTCTCGATTTCGAGCTCGACGTCGTCGAAGGCATGCAGTTCGACCGCGGCTATCTGTCGCCTTACTTCATCACCAACCCGGAAAAGATGCTCGTCGAGCTGGCCGATCCCTACATCCTGATCTTCGAAAAGAAGCTCTCGAACCTGCAGGCGATGCTGCCGATCCTCGAAGCCGTGGTCCAGTCGGGTCGCCCGCTGCTGATCATCGCCGAAGACATCGAAGGCGAAGCGCTCGCAACGCTGGTGGTCAACCGTCTGCGCGGCGGCCTCAAGGTCGCGGCCGTCAAGGCACCGGGCTTCGGTGATCGCCGCAAGGCGATGCTGCAGGACATCGCTATCCTCACCGCCGGTGAAATGATCAGCGAAGACCTGGGCATCAAGCTCGAAACCGTCACGCTGAACATGCTGGGCCAGGCCAAGCGCGTCACGATCGACAAGGACAACACCACCATCGTCGACGGTGCCGGTGAAGCCGACACGATCAAGGGCCGCGTCGAACAGATCCGTGCGCAGATCGAAACGACGACCAGCGACTATGACAAGGAAAAGCTGCAGGAACGTCTGGCAAAGCTTGCCGGCGGCGTTGCAGTCATCAAGGTCGGCGGCGCTTCGGAAGTCGAAGTGAAGGAACGCAAGGACCGCGTCGATGACGCCCTCCACGCGACTCGCGCTGCGGTCGAAGAAGGCATCGTCCCCGGCGGCGGTACGGCGCTTCTTTATGCCACCAAGGCCCTCGAAGGAATGTCGGGCATCAACGCAGACCAGACCCGCGGCATCGACATCATCCGTCGTGCGCTGCAGGCTCCGGTTCGACAGATCGCCGATAATGCGGGAGTGGACGGGAGCTTTATCGTCCAGAAGCTGCTTGAAATGGAATTTGGGCAGGGCTTTGACGTCACGCGCCTCGAATATTGCGACTTCGTGAAATCGGCCATCGTCGATCCCTTTCAAGTCGTCCGGCTGGCGCTTGAAACAGCGGGTGGGATATCCGGAATGCTGATCACCTGCGAAGCCGCAATTGCTGAGGCGCAGCATGAGAGCGGAACGTCGCAATCGAATATGGACGAGGCCTAGAAAGGTTCGGTCCGCGCTTCTCGCTTCGCACTTTCGCTCCGCCGCTTTGGCACACTTGGCCCCATCGAGCGATAAGAGTGCCGAGGCATAGACCGAAGCGATACAGGCCCGTCAAGCATGTCGTTTGGGTGCCTTGCGCCTGCCTTATCGACTCCTGCCGACGAGCGCGCAATAAGTGGTGCGGCTGAGGACAGCATGGTTTTCGCCACAAGCACGGCGTTTACGCGCGATCAGCCGAGCGTAGTCGTCCGCGGCAAAGGCGGCGGCTTGTAGATGCTCCGCCGATCGTGCGGTTTCGAGGCGATGCAGCGCCAGTTGGTGCTGGTGGAACAGCTCGTTGAGATCCATTTTTCTTTCGGTCATTTCTTTTCCAATGTTGCAGAGGTCTCGCGCTGGCTGCGCCGTCGGGCCTTGGCCAGTCGGGCGGCGATTTCCGCATCGGGCAGATGCGCCAGCGCCGGAGCAAGCTTTCGAACCTCGTCTGCCGTCGCGTCGGGCCGGGCGACGAGGATACGGACAAGCAGCTTTTCCGTGTTGAAAGTCATTGCCGCCCATTTCCTCCGGTCTGCCGCTCGCGAACGGCGAGGAAGCGAATTTCCGGCCAATCCTTGATGACGCGCTGCAGATCCCAATTGCTGCGCGCGAGGTAAACCAGCGCATCATCTTCATCCTCGGCGAGATGCGGGCGCTGTGCGGCAATGAACCGTTTACGCATCGCGTCGTCGGAGCAGTCGACCCAGCGTGCCGCGTCATAAGGGGAAAGCTCAAACCCGATGGGAAGGCCATATTCCACCTCGGAACGCGCGGCGATGACTTCAAGTTGCAAGGCGCCGACGACGCCGACGATCCAGTTCGACCCCACCAATGGCCGAAGAACGCGCGCAATGCCCTCTTCGGCGAGGTCGAGGAGCGCGCGGCGCATCTGCTTGATCTTCATGGGATCGTCGAGACGAACGCGGCGCAATATTTCGGGTGCGAAGTCAGGCAGGCCCGTGAAGGCGATGCCGCCCGTTTCGCTCAGCGTGTCGCCAACCCGCAGCGTGCCGTGATTGGGAATGCCTACAATGTCCCCTGGCCGCGCTTCCTCGATTAGTGCGCGGTCGCGCGCGAGAAAGAAGATGGGATTATGGAGCCCGATCTTCTTTCCCGTCCGGCTGTTTTCCAGCTTCATCCCGCGGTGCAGCGTACCCGAGCAAATTCGCAGGAAGGCGACACGATCCCGGTGATTGGGGTCCATATTGGCCTGCATCTTGAAGATGAAACCGGACACGGTCGAGGCCGTCGGCTCGATCGGCGCGGGGAAGGCAGGCTGCGGCTGCGGCGTCGGGGCATGCTGCGCTAGCGCCGAAAGGAGGGAGCCGACCCCGTAATTTTTGAGCGCGCTGCCGAAATAGACCGGTGTCATGTCGCCTGACAGGAAAGCCTCTTTCGAAAAATCTGGATAGGCGCCCGAGGCGATCGCGGCATCTTCGACAAGAGCCTCGTGTGTGCCGTTCGTGAGCGCCGCGTGGAGTTTGGGATCGCCCAGCCCGCTGACGTCCAGGATATCGGGACATAAGGCGCCGCCGACGCGATCGACGATATAGGCGCGCGTCTCTTCAAACGAGTAAATCCCGCGAAAGGTGCCGCCCATTCCCAGCGGCCAGGACATCGGCACGGTGTCGAGCGCGAGCTTGTCGGCGATCTCGTCGAGGAGGGCGAATGGGCTCAGTCCCTCCCGATCAATCTTGTTGATGAAGGTGATGATCGGAATACCTCGCAGGCGGCACACCTCGAATAGCTTGCGGGTCTGCGCTTCGATACCCTTGGCGGCGTCGATGACCATCACCGCGCAATCGACCGCGGTCAGCGTGCGATAGGTGTCTTCCGAGAAATCCTCATGGCCCGGGGTATCGAGCAGGTTAAATCGAATCCCGCCAAAATCGAACGTCATCACCGAACTCGTCACCGAGATTCCACGCTTCTGCTCGATCGCCATCCAGTCGGAGCGGGCGCGGCGCCGATTGCCCTTGGCGAAGACCTCGCCCGCCTCACGGATCGCGCCGCCGGCATGCAGCAGCCGTTCGGTCAGCGTCGTCTTGCCCGCGTCTGGGTGTGAGATGATCGCAAAGGTGCGTCGCGCACCCGATTCGACTGTGTCGTTTTCCGCCTGTATGCGGGGCGCCGTTTGCGCTTCGTTTATCAGCATATTCTGCTCCTGCGTCGGCCTGGGCAGCGAGCGCATGGCAATACCGACCGGCACAAGGGCCGGGGAAACGCTGGACAGCTAGCGATCGGCTCACGCCGTGCGGCGGTTCAGCGTCGTCGGCTGTGCGCCGCCGAGGCCTGAACCTCCAATAATCGCTTCCGTCCCTGACAATGTGTCGGGGATGTACCAGCCGCAATCGCGGTCTGGACGAATATTCAATAGACGAGATTAGCGACGCTGTCACCCCGCGCGATGAAAAGGCTACACAAGGAGGTGGCGAGGGACTATAAGCGCGGCAACGGATGCCGTCAGGCCCGAGGCTTCGCGAGAAGTTCTTCCTTACAGTATTCCGGTCATTGGCTCGCGTCCGCGCACGAGGTATAGTCGAACCGAAGGTTCGACGCTTCTTCGGTCGCCTTGGCTCAACCAAATCGCCAATGAATCGGAGAGGCCGTCCCGCACCGAAAGGTTCGGGTCCAATCCTCGTTCGCGCGCCGCCACAGGTTCGCGAAGGAGAATGAATTGCAAACGGCCACCGCTCTTGGCCCTGCGAGGCCAAAATCGCTCGTCCAGCGAAGTCTGGACGAATATTATCGCCACTATCGCTTGATCGCCGGCAAACGGGGCGAGAAATTTTCCGCCGTCGCCTACGCGGGCCGGACGCTGGCCTTTTCGGCCACCGCGGCCGACGTCGATAGCGCCCTTGACGAGCTGAAGGCGCTCGTCGACGGCGATTTCGCCAAGCGACGGGAACAACGTCGCGACGCCTGTCCTTCGGCGGCGGAGTTCGAGCGGGCGCTCGCGCTTGCCGATCGGCGACTAACCGGCACGCATATCCACCTTCTAGAGACCCTGCGGGACGGCAACGGGGAGGTTCATCCACTCCAGTTGCAGCGCCGCGCAGGCATCGACGAGGAAATGCTCATGCGCGAAATGGCGCGGCTCGCGCGGCTGATGGCCGACATATTGGATATTGGATTGCCCAAGGGGGGCGCCAATGTCGCGGCGGCGATGGATGTGATCGCGCTCGATGTCGCGCTGCCCGTCGACCGGGCAACGCTTTGGGTTTTTCGGCCGCAATTCGCTGCAGCCGCGGGATTCCACCTTGCCCGCTAGCGCGCCCGGTCCGGCCACACGCCCGGGCCCGTCCGACGCGGCTTGCCGCGTGTGTCGTGGCGAGGCGCCCGAGCCGCTCGCGGTGATTGACGGCAAATCCTATCTTTGGTGCGCGCGTTGCGAGGCCACGCTCCTGGCCGCGACAGACCTCCCCGACGCGGCCGAAGAAGTCGCGCAGGACCAGCTTCACCGCAAGTATGCTGCCGACCCCGCTTACCGCGGGTTCGTGGGGCGACTCGCCAAGCCGCTGCTCGCCTTCCTGCGACCGGGCGATCATGGACTCGACTATGGCTGCGGCTGGGGACCCGCGGGGACGGCGCTGCTCTGCGATGCGGGCATGACGATGACTCTCTTCGATCCGCTGTTCGGACACGACGAGGCGGCGCTGACGCGGCGCTATGACTTCATCTTCTGTTGCGAAGTTGCCGAACATTTTCATATGCCGGCGGAAGAATTCGATCGACTCGACACGCTGCTGGAGCCCGGGGGATGGCTGGCCATCATAACCGGTTTTGCTCCCCCGGGACGCGATGCCGCGCATTGGCACTTTCGTCGCGATCCCAGCCAGGTCGTCTTTTACCGAAAGGCGAGCTTCGCGCGCATCGCCAGCGACCGCAGCTGGCGCCCCGTCTTTCCAGCGCCCAATGTGGCATTGCTGCGCAAGCCGCGGCGGATCAGGCGCGACGGCCGAGGTAGATCAGATTGAAAGCCGGCGTGTCGCGGTAGGGCGTCGCAAATTCCACGCGTTCGACGCGAACGTCGGTCAGCACCGCGCGCATAGCTTCGGTGAAGGCCGCATCTTCGGCATCGGTCGACCAGAGCGCAAAGACTCCGCCCGGGCGCAAGTCGGATGCAAGCGCTGCGATCGCCTCCGCGCTGTAGAAGCCGGCACTGGCATCGTCGATGAAATGGGTTGTCGAATGATCGATGTCGACGATGATCGCGTCATAGCCGTCGCCACTGGGTTTGCCGAACCCTCCCGGCGCACGGGCGAGGGCGAAGAAATCGCCTTGAAGTAGGCGGCACCGCGGGTCGCCGGCGATCACTTCGCCGAGCGGCAGCATGTGCTTGTCGTGCCACTCGATCACCTCGGGAATCAAATCGACGACCGTCAGCCTGGCGATGCGCGGGTCGCGCAACACCGCCTCGGCGGTATAGCCAAGACCTAAACCGCCGACGACGACATCGAGGGCGCTACCCTCGATCATCGCCAGTGCGAGATCGGCGAGCGCGATCTCTCCCTCGACGAACTCGCTCGACATCAGATAACCGTCGTTGAGCTTGATTTCCCAGATGTCATCGCCATCGGCACGCAAGCGGCGGCGGCGCAGGACGAGCTCCCCGATGGGTGTGTTGCGGTAATCGATCTCTTCAAACAGAACGGACATCGCTTTCGCCTACTGGCCGCGAAACGCATTGGCCATGCGGAATGAACATGCAATGACGATTGCAATTTATGCAATTGCGCTTCCGAATTTTTGCTCTTAGCCGAACCCGCATTCGCCGGACCCGATCCTTTCGGGTGGCTCGGCCCGGCGCCTATCCCCGGGATAACCAGAGTTAGGGCAATGTCGAAGACGATCCAGATCGTCGCGGCCGCCTACGTCCATTTTCAAATCGCTACACTCGACCCGCGCGCATTTGCGCGTCGGCGCGGCGTGTGGCCTTGGGCAACAGGGGAATATCGATGGGGAGCGTGACCGCTCATTCATATTTTGATCGCCAAGAGTTCGTTCATCCGCCGCGCATGCTTGTCGGGCTGCTTCAGCGCATTATCAAAAAGGGCAGCCTAGCATTTGTCTCTAGCCACTCCGGAGAGTTAATTTGCTTTGGCGACGGAAGCGGACCCGACGTGGTGATCGGCGTAACGGCCGCGGGCGCATCGCGCATCGCCGCCAGTCCCGACCTGGGTCTTGGTGAAGCCTATATGGACGGCTCACTCGCGATCGTTTCGGGACACATAAGGTCCTTTTTCGACGTGATCTTCAGGAACGAAGAAGCGGCGGCGTTTTCCAGAACCACCGCGGGCAAGCTCAAGCTCCGCTTATTGCGCGCGTTTCAACAGGCGAACGGGCGAATTTCGTCACGGCGCAATGTTGCGCATCATTACGACCTGTCGGCGGAGTTGTATCGCCGCTTCCTCGATCATGACATGCAATATAGCTGCGCCTATTTCGCCGAGCCCGAATATTCGCTCGAAGAAGCGCAAAGTGCCAAAAAACAGCATTTAATCGGCAAGCTGTTGCTCGAAGATGGCCATTCGGTCCTCGATATCGGCTGCGGCTGGGGCGGGATGGCGCTTGAAATAGCCCGTTCTGCCGATGTGCGCGTCGAGGGCGTGACCCTGTCGGAGGAACAGCTGGCGGTTGCGACGGCGCGCGCGCGCGGAACTAGGGTCAGCTTTTCGCTCACCGACTATCGCGACATCGAAGGCCGCTTCGACCGGATTATCTCCGTCGGGATGTTCGAGCATGTCGGCGTTCCCAATTACGATACATATTTCGCGAAGATCGCTTCGCTTCTGTCCGATGACGGTGTCGCGGTCATTCATTCGATCGGACGCAAGGACGGACCGGACCTGACCAGCGCGTGGATTTCCAAATATATCTTCCCGGGTGGCTATATCCCCGCGCTTTCCGAAGTGTTGCCGTCGATCGAACGCGCGGGGTTGTGGGTCACCGATATCGAGATACTGAGGCTTCACTATGCGGAGACGCTCAGGCATTGGATGGACCGCTTCCAGGCCCATCGGGACGAAATCCGTTCGCTTTATGACGAACGCTTTTGCCGAATGTGGGAATATTATCTCGCTTGCAGCGAGTCGGCATTTCGCGGCCAAGGCCATATGAATTTTCAGATCCAACTCGCGAAGCGGGTCGAGACCGTACCGCTGACGCGCGACTATATGACCATACATGATCGCAAGGCTGCGGCCTATATCGACCCGCCGGTGCAATTGACCGGCACCCATTCTTTGCTCCAGACGTCAGGGTAATCATGCCAACAATCGAAACCTTCAAGCGCGAATGGCTTTCCAACCCGCGCGGCGACATCCTCGCGGGGATCGTCGTCGCGCTCGCGCTCATCCCCGAGGCCATCGGCTTCTCGATCATCGCCGGCGTCGACCCCAGGGTCGGCCTCTACGCATCCTTCTCGATCGCGGTGATCATCTCCTTTGTTGGCGGTCGTCAGGGCATGATCTCGGCGGCGACGGCCGCGATTGCGGTGCTCGTGCTGCCGCTGATCCGCGATCATGGCGTCGATTACCTCTTCGCAGCGACGATATTGATGGGCATCATCCAGATGATCGCCGGGTTCCTGCGACTCAACCTGCTGATGCAATATGTGTCGCGCTCGGTCATCACCGGCTTCGTCAATGCGCTGGCAATCCTGATCTTCCTTGCCCAGCTTCCCGAATTGACCGGTGTGCCTTGGCTTACTTACGCGCTGGTCGCGGGAGGGCTCGCGATTGTCTATCTCTTTCCCTATCTCACCAAAGCGGTACCATCGCCGCTGGTCGCGATCGCAGTTCTTACCGCGCTAGTGTATTACACCGGCTTCGATGTCCGCACGGTGGGCGACATGGGCGAACTGCCGTCGTCGCTGCCCGCCTTCCTGATCCCGAACGTGCCCTTCACGATCGAGACGCTGCAGATCATCCTGCCCTATTCGCTCACCATGGCGGCTGTTGGCCTGCTCGAATCGATGATGACGGCGCAAATCGTCGACGATCTGACCGATACCCCGTCAGACAAGCGCCGCGAGATGAAGGGCCAGGGCATCGCCAACCTCTTCACTGGTTTCCTCGGTGGCATGGGCGGCTGCGCGATGATCGGCCAGTCGGTGATCAACGTGAAGTCGGGCGGCGAATCCCGCCTCTCGACCTTCGTTTCGGGTGCTTTTCTGCTGTTCCTGATCGTCGTGCTCGGTCCGTTGGTGGCAGCAATTCCCATGGCAGCGCTCGTCGCCGTCATGATCATGGTCGCCATTGGTACCTTCTCGTGGCGCTCCATCCGCGACATTCGTCATCATCCCTGGCAGTCGTCGGTGGTGATGATTGCGACCGTGGTCATCGTGGTGTGGACGCACGATCTTGCGCAAGGCGTCATTGCGGGCGTCATTCTGTCTGGGCTGTTCTTCGCGAGCAAGGTCAAGCGACTGTTCACGGTCACTTCGACGCCTGCCGCAGACGGCATGAGTCGCACCTATGTTGTGACGGGTCAGGTCTTCTTCGCCTCATCCGAGAGCTTCGTGTCGGCCTTCGATTTCAAGGAAGTGCTGGACCGCGTCGTGATCGACGTGTCACAATCGCATTTCTGGGACATTTCGGCGATCGGCACTCTCGACAAGGCGATATTGAAGTTCCGCCGCGAGGGCACCGAGGTCGAAGTAATCGGGCTCAACGAAGCCAGCGCCGCGATGATCGAACGCTTTGCGGTGCATGACAAGCCGGGTGCCGAAGCGCAACTCGGCGCGCATTGAGAGGAATGACGATGGAACATATACTCGCCTGTATCGACGCATCGACCTATGCCGACAGCGTCTGCGATCTCGCCGCCTGGGCCTCGAAACGGCTTCAGATGCCCGTCGAGCTTCTCCATGTGGTCCAGCGCAAGGACGCGGTAGCGGCGCGCGGCGACCTCTCGGGCTCGATCGGACTTGGCGTGCGGACCAGCTTGATGGAAGAGCTGGTCCAGCTCGAAGCCGCCGACGCCAAGCTCCAAGTTGAGCGCGGGCGGATGCTGCTCGCGGTGGGCGAAAATCGCCTCCGCGAAGCCGGCGCTTTCGACGTTCGCACACTCCATCGCCACGGGGGGATCGTCGAGACGATCCTCGAACGCGAGGAGGACGCGCGCGTCGTAGTCATCGGCAAGCGCGGCGCCAGCCACGAGTTCGCCGATGGTCATATCGGATCGAAGATCGAGCGCGTCGTTCGTGCGAGTGTCAAGCCGGTACTGATCGCCTCGCGCCAATATACCGAACCGCAAAGCCTGATCTTTGCCTATGATGCGGGTCCGGCGGCCGAACGCGCGCTCGAACGCCTTATCGTGTCGCCGATCTTCGAGCATCTGCCGGTCCATGTCGTGATGGCCGATACCGAAAGTGCCGCGCATCGCGAGGCGCTCGAACTGGCGGCAACCCGTTTGCGCGGCGGGCGCCCGGTCGAAACGACACTGCAAAAGGGACGCCCCGAGGCCGTGATTTCGGCGATCGTTGAGCGGACGCCCAACGCGATGCTCGTCATGGGCGCCTATGGGCATTCACCGATCCGCACGCTGATCGTTGGCAGCACAACGACGACGATGATCCGCACCGTGCGTATCCCGGTGCTGCTCGTTCGCTGACATGGCGTTCGACCTGGCGCATTTTCGGACGAAGTTGACGGCCCGGCGCGCGGAACTTCTCGCCGAGGACGAATTGTCCGAAGCCGACCGCGCGCCGGTCACGCTCGACCAGGAAAGCGTTGGCAGGCTGTCGCGGATCGACGCGATGCAGATGCAGGCGATGGCGATGGCGCAGTTGCGCCGTCGCCAGGCCGAGCGCGGCGCGATCGACGCAGCGCTCGACCGGATCGACGCGGACGAGTTCGGCTATTGCCTTCAGTGCGGCGAAGAGATCGCCGCCGCGCGGCTCGAAAATAATCCCGCGGTGCCCAACTGCATCGAGTGCGCGCGCGAGGCCTGATCAATCATGCCTACCGGAACCGTCAAATATGTCGATCGGAATGGCCAATATGGTTTTATCTCTCGGGACGACAAGCAACCGAAAGTCTATCTCCACGTCTCGAAAGTTGTCCGCGCCGGCGTCGACGCGATCGAAAAGGGGCAGCGCTGGGAGTTCGATCTGCAGGACGGACGCGACGGTCGGTTTGAGGCGATCGATCTCCTGTTTCTCGGATACGACCGCTGAGGCGCGTTAATATCGACTTTACACAGCCGCGCTAGGGTCGGGAAACTCCCCGAAATCCAGGTGATGAGACCCCGATGCTGCTGCTTCAGAAGACGATTTTGGAGATGATCGCGCGAGGCGGTCCGCTCGAATCGACGATGGACCAGCTCTGCCGCGAAGTCGAAGTTCGATTGCCCGGCGTGCGCTGCTCGGTCGCGGCGCGCTTCGAGAGCGGACTGCTGCGGCCCGTTGCCGCCCCCAGTCTTCCCCGCGATACGCGTGCGCAGATGGAATGCGTCGCCATCGGACCCGATGCCGGCCCCTGCGGCGCCGCTGCTTTCTTTGGGGACACAGTCACGCGGACCGATCTCGCGGTCGACCCGCACTTCGCGGGCCTCCGCGATCTCGGCGGCATATCTCTCGCCGCCTGCCGCGCTTCGCCGATTTTTGGCGGCACCGGTCAGATACTCGGCGCTCTGACGCTCTATTTCGACCGCTCGCGCGACGCCGAACCCGATGAGATCGCCGTCGCCCAGTCCTGTCTCGACCTTTGCGCTATCGCGCTGGAGCGCCATGCTTTGGCCGCCGAGCGCGAATATCGCGCAACGCACGACGAGCTGACGGGGCTCGCGAACCGTTCGGCGCTCAACGCGACCCTTGCGCGGCTCAGCTGTGAGCGGCCCGGGGCGTGGGCGCTGATCGCGCTCGATCTCGACAATCTCAAGCCGGTCAACGACACTTATGGCCATCATGTCGGCGATTGCCTGTTGCAGGTCGCAGCGAGTCGGCTGGCCGCGGCCGCCGCGCCCGACCTCGTTTATCGGATCGGCGGCGACGAATTTCTCGTCCTGCTCCAGGCGCCGGGTCATATCGCCGACATCGAATCGACCGCGACGCGCCTTCTCGGCATATTGGCGGAGCCAGCCGATTGCGGCGGCTTCCGCTTGGCGCCCGAAGCGTCGATGGGCGGCGCGATCGTGGCGATCGGCGACCGGTTTCCCGAAGCGGTGCGACAGCATGCCGACCATGCGCTCTACTGCGCCAAGGAAACCCGGCGCGGTGGCTTTGTCCGTTACTGGCCGGGACTGGGTTCGCCGATCACCGACCGCATCCGCCATATGCGCGAGATCGAAGCGGCGCTGCGCGAAGACCGGATCCAGACGGTCTATCAGCCGATCGTCGCGCTCGAGACGGGACGGCTCGTCGGGGTCGAGGCGCTTTGCCGCATCGTCATGCCCGGCGGCGCCATCCGCCCCGCTGCCGAGTTCAACCTCGCCGATTCGGACGCGCAGATCGGTTTTGAGCTTACCCGGACGATCCTGCGGCGGGTCGCCGGCGACATCAAATGCTGGCGCGAAGCCGCCTGCGAGCCCAGCTTTGTCGCGATCAACCTGTCCTCGGCCGATTTGCGGGCGCCCGGCCTTGTCGACGAGGTCGCGGCCATTCTCGGCGAGCGGGCCATCGAAACCGGGCGCCTGGTGCTCGACCTCAACGAGACGACGCACCTCGGCCTCAAGGACGATATCGCGCTTTCGGCGATCGCCGCCCTGCGTGCAACCGGCGTGCGCATCGCGCTCGACGATTTCGGCAGTGGGCTCGCGTCGCTTAGCCATCTCGTCAGCGTGCCCGTTGACATGATCAAGCTCGGACCGGCGCTGACCATCGGGATCGGGACCGACACCAAGGCGACGGCGATCATCGCGGGCGTGATCGATATTTCGCGACGGCTCGGAATCGATGTCATCGCCGAATCGATCGAAAGCCAGAAGCAATTTGCCGCGCTGGCGCAGCTCGGTTGCACCTATGGCCAAGGCTATCTTGTCTCGCGCCCACTTGCGGCAAGTGACCTCGCCGGGTGGCGCGGAGACGCCGAAGAGTTCGCCCGTCTCAGCGCATGACCGTCGCGGCTTGGACTAACTGCCTTCGCGGAGCCTGATCCGAAGGGCAGCCGAGGCGAGGATGAAGCAGGCGGCGACGCACCAGATCGCCATCCATAGCATTTGCGTAGGTAGGTCGAACCCGGCATCGATCAGCCAGCCTGTGATGCCCGGCCCCGCCGCCGTCGCGAAGACCATCGCCGATACGGTGATCGCGCGGATGCCGCCGAGGTTCGCGGTGCCGTAAACTTCCGGCCAGAGCGCGCCGAAGATCGTGCTGACGAAGCCGTTGCTGATACCGAGTAGGGTCATAAAGACATAGATGCCCCACAACGGTGTGACGAGCGCGACCGCGAGCGACGCGGCGGCGAGCGGAATCAGCACATAGGGCAGCAGGCGTAGCGATCCGAAGCGGTCGATAAGATGCCCGCTGACGAGCCCGAATACGACCGTCGTTACCGCCATGACGGGAAAAGCGGCGGCAAAAGCGAGCGAGTCGTAACCGCGTAGCGCGATCACATAGCCTTGGTGGAAGAAGATCACCGTGCCGATGAAGGGCGGCGCCAGCGTCCCCGCGAGCAGCAGGTAGAAGATCGGATCGCGCAGCACTTCGGCGCGCGTCCAGTCGCGCGCGGTGCGCGCCGCCATATCCCGGATCTCCTGCGCCTGCGGCACGCGGGGGACGCGGCTCAGCGCAATCACCCATGGCAACATCAGCAGCAGCAGCGCCGCCGACGCGAACCAGCCGAAACGCCAGTCGCCGGTCGCGCGGTGGATCAGCACGACTGTGGGGGGAAGAATTGCCGAACCGAGTTGAAACCCTTGCACGATCAGCGCCATCGCGCGGCCGCGGCTCGCGACGAACCAGCGGCCCACTTCGGTAAATGCCGTCTCGGTCATCATGCCCTGTCCGAACAGCCGCAGGAGATAGAGCGCGACGACGAGCAACGCGACGTTCGGCGCCAATGCGAGCAGCACGCAGGCAAAGGCAAGAGCTGGCATGGTGAAACGGACGACCTTCCACCCCGGCATCAGGTCGAGCGTTCGGCCAAGCCAAGGCAGAGTCAGCGCGCTTCCCAGCGTCGCGACCATATAGAGGCTACCGAATTCGCCTCCCGACAGACCGTGCACGGCGCGAATGTCGTTCCCCGACAGGCCGATGAACAGCGTCTGCCCGAAGGAGGAGAGGAAGGTCAGGAGGAAGCCTGCCGATAGCCAGCGTCCGTTGTCGCGGATGAAGACCGCATTGTCCCGAAGTGCGCCTCGCATGCTGGGTCCCTTGTCCGAAAATGCCAGCCATGAAAAGCTCAGGCTTCCCTGCGACCGGGAAAGCGGCGCATTCTGGTCACCCCTAGTGCGCGCCCTGAAAGACCTTTTCGATGTAATTATGCCCGATTCTCGGAGCCATGGCGGTTCCGATAGCCGAGCGCGCTTGTCGGCGACGACCAGCGAGACGCCAGCGAGACGCCAGCGCAATCCTCGCACCGTCCTCGCCGGTGGCAAACAGACCCTGCGTCAGCTCGGCGCGGAACAAATGCCGCTCATTGAAACACGCAATGGCGCATCGCACGATCAAGCGCATATTCGCAACGCAAGCGCATGTTGATGAAGGGTTTGGGAGATGGCTACACCGGGAAGCTGCTTGTGTCGCGCGGTGCAATACGTGATCGACGAATTGGCAAGTCCCATTGGATTTTGTCATTGCCGCGCTTGCCAAAAGGCTCATGCCGCAGCGGCTGCACCGACGGCCCGCGTCCGACGCGATAACTTCCGTTGGCTTGTGGGCAGTGAGCTCGTCAAAGGCTATGAATCATCGCCGGGTAAGGTGCGGCATTTCTGCAGCCAGTGTGGATCGCATATCATTGCTACCCGGACTGGCAACGACGAATGCGTTTTACGCGTTGCCACGCTCGACGCCGACCCTGAGGTTCGGCCTGTGGTACATATCTGGACTTCTCATGATGTCCCCTGGCTGATCAGCGACAATCTTCCGAGGGTGCCTGAGGGCCTTGCGCCGCCTTGATTTCTTACCCTGATTTCTAAACGTGGCGGCTAGTTCAGCGCGACCGCGAGAGCGATGTTGCATCTTTCGTTATCACCGCCTCCGCATTTGCCCAAGCACCCGCGCCGCCGCGTTGCTGCCGGCGGCGAGCTCGCGGGCGTAGCCGAGCGCGGTGGTCGGCGACGACCAGCGCAGCGCCAGCGCGATCCCGGCGCCGTCCTCGCCGGCGGCGAACAGATCCTGGGCGAGCCCGACGCGGAACGAATGCGCGCTCAGCGCCGCCACCGCGTCTTGCCCGGGTTCGATGACCGCATGGCCGTCGGCGATCGCCGCCGTGGCGCGACGTCGCAAGATCGAGACAACCCCTTGTCGCGTCAGGGCATGGCCGCCGATATGATGGCTCAGAACCGTCTCGCCTTCCTCCACGCCCTTGTGGGTCAGGATATTGATGCGGCGGAACACCGGACCGTCGGCTATTCCGCTCGCGGTCAGCCAGGCCGAGAGCCGGCCCATCGTGTCGGCCGAGAGCCAGACAACACTCCCCTCCCCTTCCTGGTCGGTTTTCGATCGCGGAATGGTGAGGCGGCCACTGCCATCACCGACCAGGCGCAGTTCCGCGACCCTCGCCGCCACCAGCTCGGAGACGCGAAGGCCCGCATCATAGGCCATCGAACAAATCGCGGCATCGCGCAGCCCGACAAGATCATCGCCGCACGCCGCGAGCAGGCTTTCGATCGTCAACCCGCCGGGATCGCCATCCCGGCCTGATTCCGTCTCGGCCATCGACATGGCGCGGCCGAGACGCAGCGGTGCGGCTTGGCGCTGACGCACACCCGACTTGCGCCGGATGCCCTTCAGCGTATCGCGGACCATGCCCGCCTGCGTCGGCAACGCTTCGCTATCACCGAACCCGAGGATCCGGTGAACGCGCGCAATGCTCGCGAGGCGCCGCGCGAGCGTCGCCGGCTTTGCGGCCGCGCGCGTCTCGGTCGATCGCGCCAGCCAGCGCAGATAGAGGACGAGGGTTTCGGGAGACGCGGGCACCGCGGTCGCGATCGGCCGCTGCAGCATGCACCAGCGGAGATAGCATTTGAGGTCCGAGACGATCGCCGCCTTGGTCGCCGGCGCCATCGCGTCGGCCGCGGCCTCGATCGCCAGTGGCTTGGCCTTGCTCCAGTCAACGAGGCGGCCATGCGCGGACAGCACCAGCTCGAGAGACGAAGGCAACGGCCCGGGCTCGGTCATCGGGCGCGACCCGGCACGTTGGTCGAAATGGATTGTGCAACGAGGGCGCCGCCCTTGGTCGACAGCTGCCAGCCCGCCCCGCCGCGCGGGTCCGGACTGTCATCGATCAACCCGCGCGCTTCATAATCCCACATCAGATCGAACGCGACGTCGCGCGCGCTAATGCGGTTCGCAGCGACGCTGCGCTGATTGAGCGCACGCGCGATTGCGGCGGTCGTTCGCCGCGCGCCGGCGTTGACGCCGAAGAGCTGGCGCAGGTCGGCGGCGATGCGGTGATCGTTCGTCATAGCGCGCCCTCCTTTTTGCGGCTCCGATGGCGCCCAATTCTCGGCCGAACGCGGCGAATTGGCAAGCCCGGATTTACCATAATGTCCGATTATGGAAAGTCCGGTCGGAGTTCGACAGCCTGATAGGATACCAATCTATCGTTTGAGTAAACTCGGTCTTTGACGCCGACTCCGCTCGCGGCTATCAGCATACCACAAATGGAGCCGCCATGACCCTCCCCGTTCACAGCGCCGCGATCGCGTTCCGGCAAGGCCAGGTCGACGCGCTGGCGCGCACGCTGTTCGCCTCCCCTGCCCTCTATCCGGCGGAAATGCGCGAATCCTTCGCGCTGCGCGCGCTCCAGCGCGCCTGGGACCAGTATCGCGAGGACCGCGCGATCCTCACCGGCGCCAGCGTCATTGGCGCCGAATGTGCCGCGGAGCGCGACGCCTTCCTGGCCCTCCTCGCGTCGATCCTGCCCAAGCCGCGCGGAGATCTCGGGCAGGCCATCGCCCGCGTGCGCCAGACCGCGATCCGCCCGCTGGCCGCCGAAGCCGCGGCGACGGCCGCGCTCGTCGACGCCGGCGCCGACGAACTCGCGCGTGTGCGCGACGTCGTCATGAGCCCGAACCTGCCCGCCGATCCGGTGGCGCGTATTCTGGCGATCGTCGGCCGCCTGCGTCGCTCATCCGACGTCGATGGCGATCCGCTTTCGGCCACCGCGCGCTCGCCATGCTGGGCGGTCAATTTGCTCGCCGTCGCCGAGCCCGCGCTGTTCGGGCTGTCGGCGCATCCCCTGCCCTGCCCGGGTCTTGTCCGGCGCCGACTGTTTCGAGCCGATCGCGATCCCGACACCGACCGCGACGATGTGGTGGAATTGCTGCTCGAGTCGTTCCACGAGACGCTGTGCGACATCGCGCGGATACCACGCGCGGCAGCGGTCTTTGGGGAGGCGTTTCCGGCGCTGAGGGGGAATTCGCGGCTGTTTCCAGCATGGATGCTGTTGTTCGCGCTCGGGGCGTTGACACCCGCCCAACTGGCGAGAGCCCTCCCCTGCACCAAGGCAGGCGCGGGGAAGTTGCTTCGACAATTGAGAGATGGACAGTTTGCCGTGAATAACGGTCCTCAGGAGCCATATGGATGCTCGAGGCAGTTCCCCGTGTCGTTCTCCATATAGCGCTGTCTCAGCTCGGTTCCTTCGCGAGAAAGTCAATTGATTGCGATTGGATTGCCATATGGATATCCTTTCTATTGCCATAGCATATCGCTCGCCAATGGCTTGCGCTTGCGCTTGAAATGGCATATGCAATGCCTATCGCAATCGAAAGCTATATGGATATGCTATGCCAATAATCTCCATTGCCAACCCCAAGGGCGGCGCCGGCAAGACAACTCTCGCATTCATTCTCGCCGATCAGTTAAGCAGCAACGGTGCATCGGTCGCCGTCGTCGATGCCGACCCGAACGCGATCATTGCCAAGTGGCATGAGCGCAGAACTGCGGAGGGGAGGGCGTCTCCATTTACCGTCATTGCAAAGCCCTCAGAGGGAGCGATGATCAACACGGTCGACCAGCTGGCGAAAGAGTATCAATTCGTGATCGTTGATCTTGAGGGCACCGCTTCACGCATGACATCGCGGGCGTTTGCACGATCACACCTTGTGCTCGTCCCATTCAACCAATCACCAATCGATGCCGAGTTGGCGGCCAATGCAGTTCAACTCATTCATGAAGAGTCGGAGGCACTGCAGCGGCCGCTACCTTTCCGCCTCGTGCGGTCACGCGATAGCAGCGCGGTCACGACTAAGAGCTCGAAGCGGATTGCTACAGCGATCGCCGAAGCCAATCTGCCGGTTCTCGCCGTCGGCCTGGTCGAGCGGGCAGCATATAGAGACATCTTCGATTTCTCGAAAACTCTCAGCGAGCTCGAATCAGACACCACTTCTGGCCTTGAGAATGCGCGCGGCAACGCCGCCAAACTAGCTGCCTCCGTGATCGAGGCCATTCGGGAGGAGTATCCGCAATGAGCGGCTATGGATTTGGCTCCAAGAAGCCAGCGGGTGATAAAGCAACAGGCACAATGGATCTTGGAGGTCTCCCCAGCTCCCTCCCGCCGCTGAAGCGTGAAGATGAGGCGAGGGCGGTCGCTGTGGGCGAGACATTGGGGTTTGTCGATCGAGGGCAGGGGGTTCGTCGCCGGAAACCGCCAACGATGCCATCGGTGAACCTGTATGTGAAAGGCCCTCAGGACATCATCCAGTGGTTCATCGACTACACCGACGCCCAAGGTCATTCAGCCTACTGGAAATCAATCGAAGATTTCAAACGCCACATGGAAGGCGCGGGCCGATAGCCCTTTATGTGAGAAACTGGGGGCTGGCTTAAGCGTCAGGCACGCCCGCGGTTTCGCACGAAGGATTTGCAGAAGCCTTCCCAGGATTTGTAGAGGGCCTCGCCAGTCAGTTTCTCGAGGCGGCCGCCCATTTCTTTCCGGTACGCATCGGCAATCACATCCTTGTCCCAGCCAGCGCCAAAATCAACGACGATGGACGTAATCCGCTGGTCAGCACCATAGTGAAGTGACCCATCCGGGAATGGACTTCGACCTTGAAGCGACGGGGGCAGGGCACCGACTATCGCGTCGACTGTGCCTTCCCTACGTGCCCGTCGGCCGACCTTCGGGCGATCGAGTTCCTGCGCCGTCACTTCCTGGTCTACCGTGTCCTTCGGATTAAAGCTCAGCTTCACCGCAATTACGGGGCGACCGCGTCCGGCTCCACGAACCTCCTCCCAATCCACAGTAAAATCAGCGAGCTGATCGATTTCCGATTTCGATTTGGCGAGGACGTCCCTCCGGAACTCCGCAAAATTCTTGAAGCTACCGTCCGGCACTCCAAGTTTGCGTCGGAGTTCCTCGACGGCCATCTTCACGACGCGATTTTGTCGATTGATGACGAGACAGCCCAAATCATAAAGCGTGATCGCATAGCGAGACTGCAGAGCGAGCATCACTCCCAGATTGACCCGAGCGTAGTAGTCCGATCGTTGAATCACGCGCTTGAAATTGTCCGAAAACTGAAATTCCACAACGCTAAGGCCGTCTTCCGCGATTTCTTCAACGCAGCTCGCTAGAAGCGACTGCGACATAATCGCCGGCTTGCCCTTCGTCGAAGTCGTTCGGATGCGGATGATTACTCGGAGGAGTTCATCCATCACCGGCTGGATTCTCTCATTGCCCTTATGGGATCCGCGCAGTTCCCTCTTCGTAATGACAAAAGTCTTATCGTCGCCAGCCTCCGGCCCAGCCTTCCGGAGCATGATCGCAAAAGCCTTACGGGCAGCGGCGCTAAGCGAACCGGTCTCAAATTCGGATTCGACCAACTCGCCGGGCTTGCTTACAAAATCCAGCTCACGGCGCCGAATCACTTCCGCAACGCGTAAAGTCCGGCTGAGGCTCTCAAAGCCTGACGAAACCTCGATTTCTGATGTCGGAGCTTCTGCGTTCATGTGAGTTGCATATCACCGGCTTGTCATAAAGAGAATAGCCCCCCGATCACTCACACTAACGCGATCTCCATGGTTGCAGGCTCTGTCACTTCGTCGGTCTCACCCCAAAACGCGAAGCCCCCACGCACTCACATAGTGAGGGGCAAAAATCCGCAGGAAACCGCCCCAAATGGAGCGTCCCCCAAATCCTCACATAAACGAACACGTGCCCCCGGTTCCTCATACTAAACGAGCAACGCGCAATCCAACTCTGCCCCCGAACGCTCACATAATTGACACCGCAAGCAGTTCAAAAGACCTCGGCCCTCGCCTAGCATCGCATTTCAGGCCTCAACAGACGCTCAGCATTCTAAAATCCCGCAGAGTCAAAGCGATCGGGATGAAAATTCCGACGCTTTCACAGCGCCCCCCGATTTCTCACATAATCCCCCGAACGCTCATCCGCAGGCCCCCGGAACCTCATATGGTAGCCCCCATGACCTCGCAGAGATGCCCCCAAGCCCTCATATAAAGGGCATGCAAAGCACTGAGTACAAAACACTTTTTATGCCCGAATCTTAGAAACTTGAATCTTAGAAGCCTCCCGCGCTGCGCTTGGGCGTTTTTTGGAGGAGAAAAGAGGGGGGAGACTTTCCGGACCATAGCGGTCCGAAGGAAAGGATCCTACCATGCTCACCGATACGGACCAGGCGCCCGACACCGCGGCGCGCTTGATCGATGCCGCACGCTCGATCGCCACGCAGCTTGATCACGACAAGGAAGTTCGAAGAGGGCTTATCAATGAGGCAATGACCGCGGCGTTCGGCGCTAAATCTGCCGATGGCGCTTGGACCCAACGTGATAGTTTCGTCATGACGGAAATATCCGCGATCCTCGCAGCGCGAAGCGCCAAACTGCCGGATCAGCCGATGACTATCGTCGACCAGCTCGCGGCACTAGAAAAAGCCTTCCCGACGCAAACGGTCCGCAGCGAAGAACAAATTGCTCATCAGCATTTCTCTACCCCGCTGCATCTCGCTTGGCTGGTAAACCACCTTGCCATTATTGGACCTGAAGACGTGGTTCTCGAACCGAGTGCCGGCATTGGCACACTCGCGCTGTGGGCGGGCCAAGGAAAAATGCTTCAGCTCAATGAACTGGACCAGGTGCGAGCCGCAGTTCTTCGAAGTCTCTTCCCCGAATGCAGCGTCACCACCTTCAACGCCGCGCAGATCAACCAGCATGTTTCCGTGCGGCCGACCGTAGTGATCATGAATCCGCCATTCGCCCGCAATGCTGCTGGCGCCGAGGATCCTTTCGCCGCGCATCGTCATTTCGTGGCTGCACTCGCTGCCCTGCAACGCGGCGGCCGTATCGTCGCGATCATGCCCGACAGCTTCAACCCTGGCGGTAAACACGGGTCGCTATTTGACCGTGCAATTTCCGGCGCAACCGTTCGCCTCATGCTCCGGCTCGACAAAGGCTTTACAGGGAAGGGGACCTCAGTCGCAGTTCGGATCATAGTCGCCGACAAAGAAACGACGGGGAAACAGCCACCGTCGACGATCAACCGCGCATCGATCAGCAAGCTTCTCGAGGCAATTCGCGAGATCCCGCCGCGCTCGAAAATTCAGCCAGACCCCGAACCTCCGGTACGTCCGCGGACAACAAAACCAAGCGCGCTCTTTGGTGCTTTTCGAACGGCTCCGGCCAAATCATTTCCGCGTCCTGCGAGGCCGTTGCCGAGCTTCGAAATCGCCACCCTCAACTATCGCGTCCATGATCCCGTCGCCGCGGCGCACGACGAGGCCGCCATCTATGTACCGTGGCGCAGCCAGCGTCTCGAATTCGAGCATTCCTCCGAACATCCAAGCCCGCTGGTCGAATCCGCAGCAATGGCCGCCGTCGCACTGCCGGCACCAAGCTATCGCCCGTTACTTCCCAAGCGCGTCCTCGACGACAAGATATTGAGCGCTGCGCAGCTCGAGACAATCGTACATGCGCTTGCGGCGACGGAAATCGACCTTCCGGGCCGTTACCGCTTGCCGGAGAAGGGTATTGCGCTCGTTCCGCACGCTGACGGCAATTGCTATCGGCAGGGCTTCTTCCTTGGGGACGGCACCGGAGCAGGGAAGGGGCGTCAGCTCGCCGGGATCGCAATGGACCAATGGCTGCGCGGCAAACGGCGTCATATCTGGTTGAGTGACAGCAGCGCGCTGATCGAAGATGCACGGCGGGATTGGCAGGCCCTCGGTGGAACGCCCCTCGACATCCAACCACTCGGCCGCGTTCGCCCCGGCGCCGGGATCGAGATCGGCGATTCCATATTGTTTGCGTCCTACGCCACCCTGCGGAGCGAAGCTGGTGGCGATCGACGCGTCGATCAGATCCTCGCCTGGCTCAGCGAAGAGTTCGACGGCCTGATCCTGTTCGACGAAGCGCACGCCATGGGCGGCGTTGCTGGCGGGGAAGGGCGTTTCGGTACAATCTCTGGCTCACAGCAGGGACTGGCAGGCGTTGAGCTCCAAAACCGGTTGCCGCGCGCCCGTGTCATTTACGCATCCGCCACTGGCGCATCCGACGTCAACAATCTGGCCTATGCAACCCGGCTTGGCCTTTGGGGCGAGGGCACGGCCTTCGTCGACCGCGAAGCGTTCTCCGCTCGGATCCGTGATGGCGGCGTGGCAGCGATGGAGCTGGTCGCGCGCGAGCTGAAGGCCATGGGCGTCTATACGGCCCGTGCGCTGTCCTATGCCGGCGTCGAATATGACATACTCGAACATGAGCTCACGGCCACCCAGATCGTGGACTTCGACACCTATGCCGACGCGTGGGCGATCATCCACCGCAATATGGAGGAGGCGCTTGCGGCCGCCGGCGTCGTCGATCGGCTGACCGGGGCGACGCTCAACGGCCAAGCCCTCTCTGCAGCGCGATCGCGCTTCGAAAGCGCCAAACAGCGTTTCTTCTCTGCGCTCCTTCTCGCGATGAAACTGCCAAGTCTCCTGCCCGCGATAGATGACGCGCTCCAAGCGGAACAGAGCGCTGTCATCCAGCTCGTTTCGACCAGCGAAGCTTTGCTCACCCGTCGCCTCGCCGATCTCGATGCCGCCGATCGCGCGGAGCTCGCGCTTGACCTCTCGCCCCGCGAACTCGTCATGGATTATCTGGAAGCCGCATTTCCGACCCGAGCAATGGAAATAATCAGCGATGACGACGGCAATGAACGCTCGCGGCCGCGCTCCGATGCCAACGGTAACCCCGTCCACAGCGAGGAGGCATTGCAGATCCGCGCCGACACGCTCGAGCTGCTTGGCGCCATGCCGCCGATCGCGCCCGCCCTCGATGCCATCATCGAACGATTTGGCACCGACGCCGTTGCCGAAGTAACCGGACGCACCAAACGCCTCGTCCGTCAGCCCGATGGTAGCCAAAAACTGCAGTCGCGCTCACCTTCGGCCTGTATGGCTGACGCCGACGCCTTCATGAACGGGGCCAAGCGCATTCTCGTATTTTCCGATGCCGGCGGCACGGGCCGATCCTATCATGCCAGCCTCGATCATCAGAACCAGCAGCGGCGTGTTCATTTCCTGCTCGAGCCGGGCTGGCGCGCCGATCGGGCCGTACAGGGGCTCGGGCGCACCAATAGGACCAACCAGGCGCAGCCTCCCATCTTTCGCCCAGTAACGACCGATTGCCGCGGCGAACGGCGTTTCATCTCCACAATCGCGCGACGCCTCGATGCCCTTGGCGCGCTCACCCGGGGTCAACGTCAAACGGGCGGGCAAAATCTGTTTGACCCGATGGACAATCTCGAAAGCGACTATGCCAAGGACGCACTCCTGACCTGGTACCGGCTCCTTCATCGCGGCAAGCTCACCAGCGTCACTTTCGGAGATTTCTGTCACCGGACCGGGCTCCGCCTCGAATATGAGGGCGAACTGGTGGAAAAGCTGCCGCCCATTCAGCGTTGGCTAAACCGCATCCTCGCACTGCCGATCGCGATCCAGAATGCGATTTTCGACGAGTATCTCGGCCTTGTCGAAACCCGCATCGATGCCGCGAAAAAAGCGGGCACATTCGATGCCGGCGTCGAGACGATCCGCGCCGACAAACTCACAATCGTTGACGAGATAACGCTTCGCGAAGGTGCTGATACGTCGTCGTCCACGCGCCTGCTCACCATAGAAGCCGAATGGCAGCGCGAGATGCGCGTGTTGACCGATGTCTCCGGAATGGCAGATCGCTTCGACAGCAGGGCAATCCGCCTTCGAAATGCTCGCTCCGGAAAGGTTGCACTGCAGACGCCAGCACGAACGCGGTTGACCGATACCGGCGAAGCGGTCGCAACGTGGCAGCTAACCCGTCCTGGTCACCATCAATATATCACTGCCGGAGATCTCGAAGAAAGCATGTGGGAGCCCGTCGACGTCGAAACCTTCGAGCAATGTTGGACGGCCGAGTGCGACGAGCTCAGCCAGAACCCGAACCGCGAGCGCTTCTTCCTCGCGACGGGGCGTCTACTCCCTATCTGGAACCTTCTCGGCGACGATCCGGAAGTCCGTCGCCTCGTGACGGCCGATGGCAGCGCGTTGCTCGGCCGTATTGTTCCGCACGGCGATGTGAACACCCTGCTCGGCAAACTCGGCATAGCAGGTGCGATCAAACTGGCGCCCGCCGAAATTGTAGCAGCCGCGTGGGAAGGAAAAACCGTCATGGTGGGTGGAAACTCAGGGCTGACGCTTGAACGCCGGCGCGTAAATGGCGAACCACGCCTCGAGCTCAGCGGATTCGATCCCAGATCATTGCCGGCACTAAAAGCGAAGGGCTGTTTCACCGAGATAATTCAATTTCGGACGAGGCTCTTTGTTCCTGTTTCGCGTGCGACGGAGGTTCTGGCGGAAATCGCGCAATGACGGGAAACGACCTACCGCACCGATCGACGATAGGCGTAAGTGACGGCACCAGCTCCCACCGGGACCAGCATAATCAGAAAAAGTTGGCCTAGCTTGTCGCTGTAGCTGGTCAGGCTGGCGGCATGGTCATGTCGCAGGGTCTGACCGATGATGAAGAGCAGGGAGATTAGAGCCAGTTTATCGTCTGCCGGGTTGCCATCTGGGACAGGCGTAACCCGTCGATGCACTTGACCCCCAATGCCGACGCTTCTTCTAAAGCTGGCTTGGTGTAGCCGTTCGTCGAAAACATGACCGGTTTGGCTTTGCCACCGCTCTTCATTGCCGCGCCTGCAATCTGCCTGATCGCGGCGACCGCCACGGGCTTGGCGTAGCCCTTACACTGACACCAATATGTCGATGACCCAAGTTTGAGAATAATGTCTACGCCGCCATCACCGGTCACTTTCGTCAGTTCAACGGAACCGCCGCGCCGCTGAAAGAACGATGCTACCGCGTTCTCGAACGCCGTTGCCTTAAGATCGCGCCAGTATCCGAACCCTGCTTCGGTTTGAGTGAAATTCCAGTCGGCTAACGCCAAGACGTAATTTTTAGCGTCATCGCCATATTTCGTTTCTTCGACGTCGGACACGACGTGGCGCGCGACAGCGGGCTCCACCAACCATTGGATTCCGAAAAAGACGACAACGCTGATCGGGGTGAAAGTGGCGAACAAGACTGCTCCGACGCTTTCAAAATGCAGATACACGCCAATCGCGAACGCCACGAACCCCGCAACAGCGATAGAATTGCTGATTGTCTTCCGACGCGCTTCAAGCTGCTCCATTGCGCGTTCATAAACACCGACTGCGAACGACGCCGGTAATCCGAAACTTTCGGGACGGGGGCGGTTGCTAGACGCTTCCACCCTGACCTTGGGTGCCCGTAACATCAGACCTTCCGGGACCAGATGACGCCGCGCGCCGCAAACCAGCGATATCGCTTCCGGTCGCTGATGGCTTCCTTGCGAACCCAAGCGATAGCCTTCGCTGTGAGCATTTTCTTGGCGATGATTGCGAGGGCAAGCAGTCCGACGCCCGCCCACACACTCCAAAAGATCGCGACCGGGATGAAGGCGAGCAAGCCGACGAAGAAGATCAGGGGCAGAATGGAGGTCCACGCGCTGCCCGACAGGCGATATGCTTGTGTCGCCAATCCCCGATCTACGAACAGTGACAGCCCCCCCCGGTCGTATTCGTTGGAGAACGTCTGATAGGGTAGGCGGGTAAGCATGGTGGAATCGCGTTCGGTGTATTTGCTGAGCTTTGTGCGCCAATCAAATTCTTGAAGCTCAGCGATGGCATCGCGTTTGGCGAAAAGCAGAAGCTCTCCCCATTCGTAATCCGACTTGCGGAAGGATTCGTCGAAGGGCGGAAACGCTTCTTCAAGCCGTATCCAGAGTTTCGAAGGCGCGAAATAGTTCAGTATCTGATCGCGGTCGTCGTCGGTGCGATGCTCGAAATTTTCGATGATGCCCTTTTGCTCAAGGTGCATCCCGGCGAGAACGATCAGCGTCCAAAGAGCGTTGGGATAGGCATGGTCGATATCATGCTCCATCACATAATCTTCGAAGTCGGCGTCGAAGACCCGGCGTATTAAATCGTCCTGCTGATCGCGGGGGAGGTCGCCAACAGATAGTGTGCCGACGTGGCTGTCATATGCAGAAACGTAACTCGTGAATGATCGCACCGGCTGCCTCTCCCGTGGTGAGGGCAAGCCTATAGCGTATGATTAGGCTTCCGTCGAAACCAGACTAATCCGCTGAACGGTTTCTCTTCCGGTCATTCGGCTTCGATCCGGACGAACTGACAGCAATCGACCAATTGGCATCCCGAGTAGCGCCAGCTTTGTTGGGCGGAACCTCCGTGCTAGGGCGCTCAACATCGAGCCTCAAATCATTCTGCCGGGGGAATTATGATCACAGCCGCTCTTCTGCTTGCAATCTCAGGCGCAGCACCAGCATATGCCGCTATGCAGATCGCCACTCCTGCATCGCAGGGTAATCCTAAGCAGCGTGGCGAGGAACTACTCCGCCGAGACAGCGCGAAGAAGTTCGCTGATTGGGTTGTTGAGGTTCCCGGCGCGATATGGGGCGCCGCCGTCTCACGTGAAGTGCGCCAGCGATATGCGGATAACCAATACAACGCGAGCGCAGCCCTGCTATCCTATGAGAGAGCGAATGACTTTTACGCCAACAAGAAGTCGTTCGTCATGGCTGCAACCCAATGCAACATCCGTTCCAAAGAGTGGGCGTGGAGCATCGACGACAAGCTCAATAGGACCGCTAAACAGGATGCCGCCCTGCAAACCGCCAAGAAGGCGCTGACTTCGATTGAGCTTGATACAGGCGATGCATATTGGACATTTTCGCTCTACGCCAACCTTGGCAGGATAATAGGCAAAGATCGGGCAGCGGGCTGTCGATCTTTGGCGGCGATGCCTTTCTTGCGAACGCTAGACAGATATGAAGCCGGTGCCATCCGCCAGCTGCCTCGTCCCTAGCACCGAGACGGGAAAACGGCCGCTTCCTACCCCCAGGCGGAAATTTGACGCCGATCTCCTGCAACATCCGCCAGCACATAAATCGTGGCAATCCGCGCGGAATGAAGAAAATGCTTGCGCCGCGCCCGGTCAATAGGGATTGAGTGCGCGCGGGGCGCAATTCTAACGTCAGGATCACAATTAAATGACCGATACTCCCCAGCACGATTCCGACCTGCTGACTCTAACCGCCGATATTGTCGCTGCGCACGTCGGCAATAACAGCGTCGCGATTTCAGACCTCTCTATCCTCATCAACAATGTTCATTCGGCTCTGGCAGGCCTGTCGAAGCCAGTCGAGGTGGCCGAAGAAAAACCCGTCCCCGCCGTATCGATCCGTTCTTCGGTCAAACCCGACTACATCGTGTGTCTGGAAGACGGCAAGAAGCTCAAGATGCTTCGCCGACACCTGATGACACACTATGGGCTCACCCCCGACGACTACCGCGCTAAATGGGGCTTGCCTGCCGATTATCCCATGGTGGCGCCTGACTATGCAGAGCGGCGGCGGGTGCTCGCCAAGGAAATCGGACTTGGAACAAAGGGACGCGGCGGCGGCCGCAAGCCCGCCCGCACGGCGGCTAAACCCGCGGCAAAACGCACCTGATCACCAATCCGGTTGGCGAGGCGGCCGATGGCGCTGCCTCGCCACGACTGCCTGCCATTCGGCCTCATCGCGCGGCCCGAATTCGATCGTTGCCAAATCCTTTGTGACCTGAAGTTCCACGGGTCGGCGACTACACACGCTGCAGCGCATATGCTCCATAACATCTGCCGGTCGGCTGTCCCAACGGTGCAGCGTGAACCAGCGCCATAGGACGCCGCCGTCAACAACACCGCGATGATCGCAGAATCCGCACCGCACAGCCACGTTCGAGCGATTCCGCCTGATTTCTTCGAGTGTTTCAAACTTTCCAGCCACGGACCCGCCATAGGATCATAGCGGCCGCGCGCAATGTCTCGCGTGCCGCGACTAGTCTGGCGCACCGGGGGCGCGCCAAAGCTTGAAGGGGAGGGGGAAGGGAGGGGGCGAGGCCCCCTGGGAGTTAAGCCCATGAACCGGGTCTCGGTTGTCACCGGAGATTCATCATGCAAAATCAGCAAATTCTCTTCAGCAAACTCCGCCTCTCGCCGGCCAATGTGCGAAAATCGTTTACGGAAGCCGGTATCGACGCGCTAGCGGTCTCGATCGACGCATATGGCCTTCTGCAGCCCATCATCGTCAGCCCGGCTACCGACAAGAAATCGATCTTCGATGTCCACGCTGGCGGCCGACGCTGGCGCGCGATCGCAAAGCTCATCGAAAGAGGCCAACTGCCAAAGAACACCATGGTCGATACCCGTGTGTGCAATGACGAAAAAGCCGCGCTCGCTGAAGAAATCAGTTTGGCCGAAAACCTCATCCGTGAAGCCATGTCGCCCGCCGATGAATGCCGTGGTTACCGCGCCGCCCTGGACAAGGGCGAAACCGAGGAAGACGTCGCGCGCCGCCTGGGGGTCACCGTTCGCCACGTACAGGGACGCCTTCGTCTGGCTGATCTAGCAGAGCCGATTTTCAATGCTCTTGCCGAAGGGAAAATCACCCTCGACGTCGCCAAGGCGTATGGCAGCTCCTCCGACCACGATGTGCAGCTTGCCGCCTGGAACAGTTTCAACGGCAGCTGGCAAGGTGACCAACCGCATACAATCCGGCGTTACGTCACAGACAGCGCGGTCGAGGCGACCAGCGCTGTAGCGCAGCTTGTCGGCGAAGCAGACTATCTGGCTGCCGGTGGACGCATTGAGCGCGACCTGTTCGCTGGCGACGGCGAGGGCCAGTGGCTTGATCGTCCGATTGCAGAAGAGCTCGCGCGGGCAAAACTTGAACAAGCTGCAGCTGAAATCATGCAGCTCGGCACCCTTGGATGGGTTCGTGTCGTCCTCGCCCAGCATGTTCCCCACAACGAGACCGAAGGCCTCCATGATTATCATATTCGGCGCGGTGAGCTCAGCGATGAGGATCAAGCCCGCACGACGGCGATCGAAGAGCGTCTGCAAGCGATCGAGGAAGAGATGGAGGATGCAACCGATCAGGATGTTGTGTTGCGCCTCCAGGCTGAGACTGAAGCACTCGATGCCGAGCATACCGAGATCGACAAACGCAGCTACGTCATCCCGGAAGACGAACGGCCAAATGTTGGTACGTTCATCGTGCTCGCCAGCGACGGGACGCCGAAGGTTTCGCACCGCTACTTTTCAACGGCCGTGCCGAAACGCGAAAAGCGCGCCGCCACGGTTACCGAGGACGGCGCCGAACCGGCGGCAATCGAAAACGTCTTTCCCCGGTCGCTCGAAGAGCAGCTCGCCAAGGAACGTCGCGACGTCCTGGCGCTGCACGTCGCCCAAGATCCCGGCCTCGCACTCGACCTCACCATCTTTCGCCTGGCGCGGAAATTTACGGGGCACGCCGCTTACAACGACACAGGCGTCATGGTGACCATCGGGGAACTGTTCGACCCCACCGGTTTCTCCGTTGCGCATACGACCGCTGCGCAGGACGGTCTTGAGGCACTCCGTTCCGATCTTCCCTGCGACTGGGCCGCGCTCGACAACAGCTTCGATGCCTTCTTGGCGTTCCGCGCACTCGACGAAGCCGATAAGGCCGCGTGGCTCGCCTTTGCCGTCAGCCAGAGCCTTCAGGCGAGCCTGGCCACTGGCGGTCGGACAAACAGCTTCCAGACCAAGCTTGGGGCGCTGCTCGAGATCGAGACCGCTGATCATTGGCGACCGAGCGCGGAATCGTTCTTCGACAAAATCCGCAAACCGCAGATTCTCTCGATCCTTGGCAAGCTCGATCCGGAGCTTCCGGGCCGTTACGCGAGCGAAAAGAAGGCGGCGCTCTCGTCCGCCGCGGCAAAACTCTGCGCTGGCGAAACGATTGCCACGCCCGAGGTGAAGGACCGGGCGCTGAGCTGGATCCCGGAGACAATGCAATTTCGTTCGGCAGTGACTCCCAACGAACCTGAAGTGCCGCCGGTCGACGATGATAGCGCTGAAGAACAACCGGCGATCGACGATGGCGGCGACGCACAGGCCGACGACCCCGACCCCGGAGTGAACGACGTCGCTCAGCACGAAGACGCTTTGGCAGAGGCCGCCTGACGTCTCCACGACGGCGCGGAAGCAAGGGTCTCGGCTTCCAGTCGGAAACCTGCCTCCGCGCCGCTCTCGATCCTCTGAAATTTCATTAAAGGAGTCAATAAGATGGCTGATCGCGTAGCCGCGTCCATCACAATCGGCGGGACCGTTACCGGAGCCGATTTCATCACGCTCTGCCGCCTCATTGCAGCCGAGGATTTATCTGTTGAAGAGGATGGAGATCCCTTCTCGCCCGCAGACTGGACTGACGGCGAACCGCTGCAGCTTTTCGACCACCAGGCGATCGGCGGCCAGTTCGAAGCCCTTGAAGCTTGGTGCGTCCAACGCAGCCTTCCCTTCGTGCGTTGGTGTGCCGGTTATCCGGGAGGCTGGGAACCCGAACGCGTCGTCTTCACCGGAACGGGAGCGATCCAGACCTACCCGGCAACTGAACGTGGCAACGCCATAGCCACCCGCGACACCCTCAATCTGCATGAGAACCTCGCCACGCTGCGCGCATGGTTCGACGCGGCCCACTTCGAGATTCCTCCGCTGGATATCCTCGACGACGTTGGACCAACGATCTCGAACATCACCCGCGCAAGCGCGGGACAGGAGGAAAGCGGGGGAGGGGGAAGCGAGCATTGCTCGCAGCTTGAGAAAGGATCCGCCCAATGAAACCCCGTCACGATATCTACAGCAGCATCACGGCCCAGCTCGTCGCCGCGATCGAGGCCGGCGCCGGTGAGTGGCAAATGCCATGGCATCACCGCGGCGCGCCGGTCATGAGGCCCCGAAGCGCAGCGGGACGCGCCTACAGCGGAATCAATCGCCTCGTATTATGGGCTTCCGCTGAAGCGCGCAATTTCGAGTCCGGAACGTGGGCGACGTTTCAGCAGTGGAAGTCGCTCGATGCCCGGGTCCGCAAAGGTGAAACCGGAACCCATGTCATCCTGTGGAAGCGCCAGGAGCGAGACGAAACCGCTACCGCAGACGGCACCGATCGTGGCGGCCGCTTCTTTGCTCGCACCTTCGTGGTCTTCAATCGCAGCCAGGTCGACGGCGCTGACGATGAGAAGGAAGATGTTCCCCCGCCGATGTCCGAGCGAATTGCCGATGCCAAGGCTTTCCTCGAGCACGCCGGCGTTCCGGTGACGTTCGGTCTCCACGATGCCTATTATCGCCCTGACGAGGACCGGATCTATATGCCGGCACGTTCGGCCTTCGACAGCGACGAAGCGATGATCGCAACCGAAGGTCATGAGCTGGTGCACGCAACGGGCCATGCAAGCAGGCTCGCCCGCGACACCCTGCGCGATTATCACAAAGAACGTGCAGTCCGTGCCCGGGAAGAGCTTGTTGCCGAAATCGGCGCCAGCTTCCTGATTGCCGATCTTGGGCTCGCCTATTCCCCGCGGCCCGATCACGCGGCCTATGTCGCGAGCTGGTTGAAAGCCCTCGAAAACGACCCGCGTGCAATCTTTCGCGCCGCCGCCGCCGCGCAAGCTGCAACCGACTGGATCCACTCTGCCGTCGGCGCAGGCACCGCGGTCGCGGATCCTCTGCCGCTCGCGGCGTGAGGTGCATCATGGACAATGTTCAGCGACACCGCCTCCTGATCCTCGCTTGTTCGGCAACGAAACGAAGCCGACCGGGCTGGATTCCTGCCGTCGATCGCTACGACGGCCCACTTTGGCAGACCCTCCGCGCGATCGGGCCCGATCGGCAGGACACGAAAGTTGCCGTTCTCTCCGCGCGGTACGGCTTCATCGACTCCCGATCGCCAATCGAGAATTATGATACCCGGCTGACGACCGCACTCGCGGAACATATGATCGAAGGTGGAACCGCGTTGCGGTGGCCGCGGCCGCCGTCACCCCGAAAACTTGATATCTATGGCAATTACGCGAGGTGCGAGATCGCCGCGCTGACCGACCACGGCGAACGTCCGTTCACCGAAATTGGTCTCGCCGGCGGGCATCTTTACCTCCGCGTCATGCGCAGCTTCGTCAGCGAATTTCGAGGGCGAAATTACGTCGCGGCAGATGCACCCATCACCGAAATCAACGCGCCGATCGGCATCATGCGCCGCGATCTACGCGTGTGGCTCGAGCATGGCGCAGGAGACCTTCCATGATCGAGCCGATGTTGGTGCTGTCCACCGGAAATCTGACCTTCGAGACCTGCAACCATTGGTTGGCTCAGTCCGAACACGCCGTCTTCGAGAAGGGGGACTATGGCTGGTTTGTCTATGTCGGCGAACCCGGTGACGACTTCCCCGACGACCTTCGTGCCTGCATGGCGATCGCCCGCCAACGTGGGTGCTGCTGGATCATGTTCGACCGGGATGCAGAGGCGTCCGCCGAGCTTCCAAGTTATGATTGGTGACGACGATGCACACCAATGACGACACAGCATCGCGAACGGCGATGATCGCGCGGCTGAACGACAACGCACGCCTTGGCCTCGATCGCCGCGCGCGCGTTCTGTTCACGAGCAATTGCCTCGAGACTTTCCGACCGACACCGGAAACCCATGTGGCATTCGTCCAGGCCGAGCTGCTCAAAGCATTTCGCCACTGCGAATTCGCGGCCGACAGTCCCGAACATGATTTCGCCTCGATCCTCCACCGCGAACGCAAAGTCTGGATGAAGATCGATTATTACGACGAGGCCTGTGAATATGGTTCGGAGGATCCAGCGAACGCAGCGATCACGACCCGGGTAATCACAATCCTGTTGCCTGAGGACTATTGAGGGTTGCCCCTTCAACCGTCTCATTCCCGTCCGAATCTCAACGATATCGGCTTTACCTGAAGGACAATGCCATGCGGACCCTCGCCACGTTTGAAAACGCGTACCGGCTAGCAAGCGCCATGTCGGATCACACATCCGGCGCTTACGTCATCGTCGCCACGGACGATCCTGATCAGCCTCATCGCATCGAGCCCGCCGCTGGACAGCCTGACGCGATAGCCCTCATCTCGGGCGATGACGTTCCGCAAATCTGGCCTCGCGCATCCGTACGCCGGTGAGGGCCGCGCGGGCTTCTGCTCGCAGAGTCGGATTTACCTATTCGTCCAAGGGATGACGCAATGTGCTTCAGGCTGACCATGGTCGTTATACCGGACGACATCAATCGCGCCTCCGAGCCAGTGGCAGGCGGAGTATGGCCAGATGGGGAGTTGCGGTAGAACAACGCCAGAAATCATTCCCAATAGGAAGATCGCCACGATCCCAACAAGACGTTTCATGTGTTTCTCTCAGTGAAACTGTTCACATCATCAATGCGCCGTCGACGTCCCAGCCACAACAATCGGGCTTCCAGCTCCCAAAGCGGACTGCAGCCGGTCTCCGGGTCGCCACGTCATATGCTGGACGCCCTGCGTTTTCATGAGCTGCGCCAACGCTTCATCATAGCGCGGTTCGGGAAGGTTATGCGCGAGGTACACCGCAGTCGCCTCAGAGCCGGTGTCGGTCAGGGTCAAGCTCGCGATCGGCATCTCGAGTCCGAGATTGACGCGCATCCCCTTCACGAAATGCCGCTGGTCTTCCACCGCGTGCGTGACCAGCGAACGCTCTTCCAGACCTTCATATGGAAGCCATTCGCGTGTCACCGGCATCACCGACATCTCGAAGATTTGCGCGAGCCCCGAGGCTCCCATGGCAAAGCTCGCCGCAATCATAAGATGACCATCCCGGTCATCCGAGCGCCACAACTCCTCTTCAGCTGCAAACCGCTTGTGAAAACGGCGCGCCATGTCCGCATCCATCAGGAACGGGAAATTCGGCAGATGCTTGATCAGGATCTTTTCGCCGAAGCGCGCAGTCTCGATCGAGCGGACCTCGCCAATCAGCAGCATGATGTGGTCCGGCGTCGACCTCGCCAAAGCCAGCTCGGCATGTTGACGACCGACTATGCCATCCTTGTCATCGAGCCGGAATGTCTCCGGGATGAAAAGCCGCGGCGCCAACGAATCTCCGCGCACCTTGCAGCCGAGAGCCGCATTCAGCAGCTGCCGGCGCACAATGTACCAGTTCCGCTTTCCAGCCATGCGCGGATGCCAATGGGTGAGCTGCGCCCGATCCCATAGGAAATGCAGCAGACCGCGCATGGTGAGGCGCTGCCCCGTCGCTTTCACGTCGGGCTTATCGTTCGTGAACGACGCCGGCGCCGCGCGCGCGGGCCCCTTCGACAGCGGAAACCCGAATTTCAGCGTGGTCACGCCGTTGTCGATATCGTCGACGATCGCGCTGCCGAGCACTTGGCCAAGGCCAGTCAGATGATCCGGCGCTTCATAATGATCGCAGTTAGGCGCATGTTGCGGGCCCGTACCGGGCCACCGCGACAAAACATGGCCGCCGTGCCGATGCGCGATATACAGATCGAGCTCGATATCGCGCCGACACAGACAACGGACAGCCTGCTTCAACGTATAGGCCCGCGCCACCATCTGATCGAACCCATGTTCGCCTGCGGCAATCTCCCGGTCGATCACGTAGTAGCGCTGCATCGTCAGTCCTCCTGAAGCAATTTCGCCGGAAGAAACGGCGTCCAATGCTCACCCAGCTCGAACTGTGCGTCGAACTTCGCGCGCGGGCCTTCCGGGCTCGACGTCCAATAGGGATTGTCCGTCTTCGACGGCGCCAGCCCACGGCGGCTCGCTTCGACCCACAAACTGGCCCGCGCCGCCATCAGCTTCTCCAGCTCGCTGAAGCAGGTCGCCACAGCCAGCGGATCGCGGCCTGCGACCGAGTACCAAAGGCAACGCTGATAATCGTCACCGCCGCGGCCAAGGATCTCGGCAAGCCTGCGCTTGCCATCGTCCTCGCCGCGAACGATCCGGTTCATGGCCTCGCAAAGCTCCAGGACCGCGCGGAAACCGGCGATCGCATCGATGCCGATGCTCGCGCCGGCAAGCGCGCGCGCTTCCCATGTCTGGCTATCATCGTCACGAACGTCGTAAAGCGCCCCGTCGATGTCGATACCTTCAAGCCACTGATCAGTGAAACCCATGAAACACTCCTCTAATAAGAGTCGAACATAAATCGAACATCCGCAATCTTTCAAGAGTCCGCATGAAGATTTACATGAAATATTTTGACGCAAATTTCATAGCGATTGCCAATCTGCGCCATCACGATGCTTCCGCCTTCAGCCGCTTGTGAACAGCCTGTCGGCTAACGCCCAACAACTTTGCGGCACCCGCAACGGAAAGCGGAGGTTCCGCGGCCATCAGCTTTCGTGCCATCGACCATTGTTCATCGCTGATCGTCGGCGGGCGTCCTCGCTGCCTTGTCGCGCCGGTGGGCGCAGCAAGTGCAGCGGTACTCCGTTCGGCCATCACATCCCGTTCGAACCGAACGAATGCGTCCACCATATGGAAGAAAATCTGCCCCGTCGGAGTGACTGTCTCGATCTCCTCGCTCAACGAACGGAATGCAAATTTGCGACTACCGAACAGCTGCAGCTCAAGCATGAGCGTGCTCAGTGACCGCGACAGACGATCGAGCCGCCAGACGATGATTTCGTCGCCCGCCTGGGCCCGCCGGAGCATGTCGTTATAGGCTGGCTTGATGACCGCCGAACCTGACACGCCGACATCCTCATAGATGCACTCGGCACCGGCAGACCGCAGCGCGGCGATTTGAAATCCCAGCGTCTTCTCTTCTGTGCTGACGCGCGCATAACCCAGCCTCACACGGTTTTTTCGCGTTGCATTTCTTCGATGCGCGCTGTCAGAATATCGCGAGCGAGCGTCAAACACTCCTTCGAATATGCCTTCGCCACGAGCTCCCTAGTGTTAAAGCCCTTCTGAAAATCGACGCAATCCGGGCCGACAGTCATCCACAGCCGGATTTCAGATTCCGTGCCACGCGATCGGCGAATCTCGATCGCGGCGCTGTTGAACAGGTCACCAATGGATCCCCAAAGACTATTGTGGACATTCTCCCGGAGCTCCCGGCATTCACGCGGGGTCATCTTCGCAGGGATCAGATCCACGACCCGATCGATCATGGCGTCCCATTCGAATTCACCAGCTAGGTCGATTTCATCAGACATTTCAGACTGCTCCTGTCATGCTCGCCTGCGATGACGATATCAAAACCGAGGCGGGCGTCAACTTAATAGATTTACGATTTCCATTTAGTTGACGACCACTCGGCGTATTGAGCTTCCATGCCTAGCTGTGCCAACTATCGCCCCGTCTGACGGCCCCGACCGAGCGCAATGCGTCAGCGATGCAGACCTCTACCGTCGCGACATCGATGTGAAGCTGCCTAGCGATCACAGTGTAGGGCAGATCATCGACGCGGTGCATCAGAAAGACTCTGCGCGCGAGCGGCCAGAGCAAAGCTATGGCCAATTCAGCCTTATCGAGCTCGCTCGCGTCAGGGGCGAGCCGATCGGCCGCCGCACGCGATCGAGCCGCAAACTTCCGCGCCCAAAGCGTCCGCGATACGCGGTGCCGGAGTTTCACCGAACCCTCCCGTCAGCGATCCGCTGTTCGACTTCCTCGAGCAACCGGGCCACCCCGATCACCGCGGTCGCTGGCCTAACGGCCGACACGTCGGGTAAATCGCAGCCGTGCGGCCAACGCCACCGGCCATAGGGGCCAAGCAAGGCTGCAAGTTCCGCCATCCGATTGCAGTCGCAACCGAGGCCGAGATGATTGGCAAACGCCAGCGTCTTTGCCACGTCGAGGCCGAGCCGATCGCGGCACCACGCATCGTCCAAGCCCCGGTTGAACAAATAGGCCGTTAGGCCGAGATGGCTGACGATGCCGGCGTGATAGAGGAAATCGCCGACGTCGCCTCCAACGTGCCGATCGAGGCCAGCTGCAAATTCTTGCGCTCTCACAAATCGCGCTGCAGCCGGATCGTCGGGCGGCCGAGGACGGGGGCCGTCTCCGGTCAGAACCATCTGCCCCCATGCGGGGGTCGAGACGACGGAGGTCGCAATGCCGACCAATAAAGCACGTCGTTCCATAGATATGATCTCCTCTGGCTTCGATGCTGAATTGCATCTGCGCCCAAAGGGATCAGCTTTCGCGAATTCGCGCTATACCAAGAAAGGGGGGTGGTGTGCCACACCGGCAACACGGCTTCGCCGACGCCTCGCTGACGCGGAGATGCGCGGAAATCCGGCAAAAGGGGCCTGATTTGATGCTGTGGAGCGGGCCGATCGAGATTTTTGAAATGGAGTGAGGTTGAGGGGGCCACCGCCCAGCACCTTGCTGGTCGGCAACCTGCTCTATTCGCTAAGGCCCCGATCTTCGATCGCGGCCCAAGCTCACCGAGCCCCTTTGGGTCTCGGCCCTGCGGGTAACGATCAGGGGCAAGGCGATATGGTCGATCGCCGACCGGCGACCGCCGTCATTCTCTTCGGCCGCGCCACGCTATTCGCGTGTCACGGCGCCGGTGCGCGCGCATACCTTTCCATGCCCTTCTACGCCGCCTTTCAGGCTCCCTGCGTCGCATCCGGCGGCACGCGGGGACGCGCCCTTTGGGCGCTCAAGCAGAAAACCGGCCCTGTGGGCCTACGGTTTCCACCGCTACGCGGCGGAGCCTCCGTTTTTCAGCTTGCCCCGCGCTATCCCCCGTCTGCTTCTTGGGGCCTGCGACGGCGGCTCCGAAGGGGATGGAAAGGTGGGGTAGGGCATCGCTTCCCCCGGCCAGGAGTGATCCGGTCCTGGTCGGACCGGGCTTCTTTGTCGGCCGCGCTACCGCACGGCATTTTAATGCTCCGGCTCACCAAAGAGGATCGGATTTCAGTCAAGAAAACAATGAGATAGACCAGATTTGACAGGGCCGATATTAAGTAATGGTCAAGACGGAAACGCCGGTTTGACAATAACTAAGCGGGCATTGCCCTGTTATCTGGAGTGAAAATCATGGCGAATATTGGTTACATCAACAAAACCGACGAAGGTGGCTTGGTCGGCAAGATCGATACGCTGGCCTTTTCGGCTACCATCGGTTTGCGCCGCTTCATGAGCGACAATCCCAAAGCGCCGAAGTACGACGTTATGGCGCTGACCCCCACCCGCACTTGGGTGAAGATCGGCGCACTGTTCGAGCAGTCGATCCGGTCGAGCGGTGAAAGCTTCTATCAGGGCCGCATCGACGATCCGAGCATGAGCCGCCCGATGGATATTGCGCTCTTCGCCAAGGAAGAAGGCGGATACGACATTGCTTGGACCCGTCGCCGCGCGCGGCAGGACGCCCCCGACAGCGGCGAACCGGCAGTGCCCCCGATGGACGACGCCGCACCCGAAGCACCGAGCGGCGGCCTTGGCGAAAGCACCGCACCCGACGCCCCCCAGGGCGGCAAGGGCAAGGGTCAGGCTCCGAAGGGGGGTGAGACCGCCGACAAGCAGACTGCCTAAATGAAGGAGGCCGGGAGAGGGTCTAGCTCTTCCGGCCTCTCATGGCTGAACATTGGTCAATGTCCGCTTCGATGCTTATCCAATTTCCGAAGCGGCGAACAGGAATTTTCATCATGGCCCGCTTCGATAGCTTCACCGATCTTGCAGAACATTATGCCAGCCTCACCAGCGCCGACGCCTTCGCGGGCGCATTCACCAGCGAAATCACCGCCAGCCAGCTTTCCATCCACGACGAACCGACCGCCGACGATTTGCCCGACGCCGACGCCGCTCGGATCGTTGCCGCGCACGTCACCGGCGAGATTTTCAACCTCTTTGCCGACACCCGCCTTGCCGCCATTGCGCCGCGCATCGCATGGGGGATCGTCAACAGCTTCCACAAGGTCGCACAGCAGCTTTCCCGTCAGGAAGACGACGCAGCGCGCGAGCTGGGCGAGCTGGCCCGCATCATGGACCCTTCCGAAATTCACGCGGTGAAGATCGAAGAAGCGCAGCGCCTTTGCCAGTCGCTTCACGAAGCCATCGCGGCGATTGAGGCGATGCGCGACCATGCCGCCGAAGTCTATCGTGTCGAAAACGGCCACCCATGGTCAGCCACCACGGGAAGCCGGACAAGCCGCGCCCTGACCGCTTCGCAGATCGATGCGCGGGACTTCCTTGCAGCCCGCGCAGCCGAAAAGCGCGAAGCACACGCCCCCAGCGGCCCCGTCGTTGTGTTGTCGGGCGGACAGGATTGGACCGAACATCAAGCCATCTGGGATCGCCTCGACGCGATCAAGAGCCGAATTCCTGCCATGACGCTTGTCACTACGGCGCAGCACAAGGGCGCGGATGCAATCGGCGCAGCATGGGCCGCCGCGCGCGGAGTGCCGCTTGTCGCCTTCCGGCTCAATCGCCAGCTTGGCAACCGCGCCGGTTTCGAGCGCAACCGCTCACTGATCCGTTTGCTTCCGGTTGAGGCTGTCATTTGCGAGGGTAGCGGGCTTCAGATCAATCTCGCGCAGGGCCTTCGCGCCGCAGCGGTCCCGCTGACCATCTTCAAACTTGAGGATTTTGCGATCCGCGATCAGGCTTACGCCTGATCGCCTCGCGGCCGATCAGCAGAAAGGATCAACCCATGATTTCGAATGTCTTGCAGCCTCCCATTTTCGTTTTTGGGTCCAATCTTGCGGGCCGACATGGCAAAGGCGCAGCTTTATGGGCGCGACAGCATAGGGGCGCGATCTATGGTCAGGGCGAGGGCCTACAGGGCCAAAGCTATGCGATTCCGACCAAAGACCATCGTTTAGCCGTGCTGCCCGTCGAAACCATCGCTGTACATGTCGACAAATTTCTCGAATTTGCCCGTATCAACGCCGAATTGACGTTCCAGTTGACGCCCATCGGCTGCGGTCTCGCTGGCCACAAGCACCACCAAATCGCCCCGCTGTTTATCTCTGCCTCGTCCAACGTCATTCTGCCGCCAGAGTTTCAGACGGCGCTCAATAATTAGCGCATGATATGCACCCGAGGAGACCGACCGTGAACGTAGAAATTCTCGCCCATCCCAAGGTAAAGGCTGCCCTCAACCGGCTCTTTGATCTCGCCCGCTCGGACACCGGACAATCGGCGCGCGCTGCCAATTTTCTGCTCGCATGGTGGGATGGCGGAGAATGGGGCCATTTCGCGATAACAGACCTGTTTGGCGTGGATCGCGACATCGCCGCCGATATGGCCGTGATATTCGAGTTCCTGGGACAGCATGGCGGGGCAATCTACGTCAACGCTTTCGGCGATCAGTATCGGGACCAGATGGCCGATTTGGTCGCGCGCTGGCGTCCCGAATAGGCCGCAACGCCCCCGAGCGTCCCACTCCCTACCACCACGGATAAGCAATATGCGGCTGCGATCGGGCTAACGCCCGATCGCAGCCGCACGGGAAAATACGCCATGCGCTTCACTCCACACCAAGGCATCTACGCCTACGAGCGGACCAACCGAAAATTGCTGGCGGCAGCGCGTCGCCTTCGCCTCGACCGCGAGAAATTCCCGCTCTTCGCCGATCAGATCGGCGAGAGCCAGCCGACACCTGAGGAGTTACTGGACGCCCGCGCGAGGTCTTTTGTCGCCAACCAGCAAGACAACCGGGATCGCGCGGCCCGGAACTGGTGGCAGGCTAGGGCGGAACTTCGCGCGATTCCGGAACCGGATCGCAGCGCCTTCGTCCGCTATTGGAATCGGTGCAAATGTCCCGGCAATGCCACCTATCTTTTGACCTACATGAACATGTTCCGGGATGGCCGCCTGATCGTTCATGAAGGCGAGGTCAAAGCGCGCAGCGATGTCGAATGGGAACGCGACCGAAAGGCAAAAATCGCGGCCATGACCGACGCCGAGCTTGATGTGATGATCCAGACCCATATCAGCCCGTTGTTTGCGGAATGGGGTCGCGAGGAGCGCCGTCGCCGCGCAGAATTGAATTGCGCTGCCAAACCGGATCGCGCTCGCGCCGCAAAGCGGCGCGAGCGAGGACGGCGGCGATGACCGGCGCCCCCGATCTCGATGCAATGACTGCAGAGGAATTCGTCGCCTATCTTGACGATCTCGACAGGGCAGAAAAGCCGAGGACGCCGGAACAGATATGGCGAGCAGCCTATCGCGAGGAACAGCGGCAGAAACGTGTCGTCGGCTATCAGCCCGATCTCTTCGGGGGCGACCCAGTGACGCACTTTCGGCGTCATCGACCCGCGCCCGATTTCCCGCGTCCAGCGATAGAATCGCTGGAAGCAAAACTTGCGCGCATCGAGGGCGATAGGGCGGCCACCTTTGGCCCCGGACGCGCTGATCGGCCCACCTTCCTCACCGTTGAGGAGAAAGCCGTCATCATCAACGGAGCGGCCAACTGGTTGCATATCAGGCAGCGGGTCAAAATTGTTGACGGTCCCGGCCCTGTCGATCCGCAATATGGTCCCTATCGGTTCATTGGCCGCGAGGGTGTCGTGTGGCGCCTATGCTCATCTGTGTTCGCTGACCGTTGCTACGTTTTTCTTGATCCGGTCGGGGCCGAACGCGCGGAGAAAATCGTCTTTGTTGAGCTGCGCGACATAGCGCCGGCGATGTGAGGCCTGCGCTTCGCGTCACCAGCTGGTCACGCACGACGCGAAATTTACAAGCATGTTCAATCAAACATGCTAGGAATCATTCTCAAGAAGAGGGGCAAAACATGCCGAACGCGAAATCTCCGGTCGCCAATCCACCCAATGATGTTGAGTGCATTGCCCTTGTCCGACCCGGTTCGGACTTGGCGCGCTCTTGGGGCCTCTCGAAGCCGACTTTCGGCATCTATGAATACAGCAAGGCTTTCGACGAGCATAAGCTCCGGTTCGGCGACGGCAGTTGGCAGGAACTCATAACCGCGATGTTTCCGGATGTTTTGCTTCTCCACAGCGAAGGGTCCGCACTCGTCGACCAGCTCTTCGACTGATCGGCGCAATCGTCGCGGGGCAGACACAAAACCTTTCCATTTCTGAATGCATGTGATACAGTGAATACACATATTCACATAGGAGCGCCGTCATGGCTACGTCCGTAAGATTAGACGCCGAGACCGAAAAAAGACTCGACCAGCTTGCCGAGCAGACCGGCAGAACGAAGGCCTATTATATCCGCGAGATGATCGAACGCAGCATCGAGGACATGGAAGATTATTACCTCGCGGCAAAGGTGATCGAGGACATTCGCGCGGGCCGCGAAACCGTATCCAGCCTTGACGACGTGGAGCGGCGCCTTGGTCTGGACGGTTAAATTTTCGGGAGCGGCCGAGAAGACGCTTGGGAAGCTCGATCCGCAATCGGCAAAGCGGATCGTGACCTACCTGCGCGAGCGTGTCGCCGATCGGGACGGGCCGCGCACTGTAGGCAAGCCATTGCACGGCGCACTGGCGGGACTGTGGCGATATCGCGTGGGCGATTTTCGGATCATCTGCGAAATTGAAGACGGCCAGCTCTTGGTGCTCGTTGCAACCATCGGACATCGCAGCGACGTGTATCGCAGATGATCCGAAAATGGTTCCTGTCGAGAAGCGGCGAAAAGGTCGCGGCTTAGAGGGCTTGGCCCTCATGCCGAAACCTTGCCCGCTGATCGCGGGCACTTTGTACGAAAGTGGAAGTTCATGGGCCAGCCGATCGTACCACCGAGCACAATCACCCTGACCGAGGCCGAGGCGCTGACGGTCCGAAATTCATTGTCCGAGGCAATGGCTCAATGGGCAACACATGCGGATGAGCTTCGCTCTGATCCTCAGAAGTGGAAAGCGGCAGAAAAAATAGAGCAGGATGCGGACGCCGCGCGGGCGCTTATCGAGAAATTCGACGCTCTATTGCCGGTCAAAATGAGGACGCCAGACTGGGTGATTGGCAAGATCACGACGGCCAATTCAGGCCCTCGATAATGTCGAGGGGTAGGACCTCACAGCGCACTCCGGAACGATGCGGGGGATCGCAGCTCGGATCATAGATCCCGGCGTCGCGGAACGCCCCAACGAATTTGCATGGGTCGGTCCCGATGTCCGAGGCACAATGGACGGCCGCCCCATCATCGGGATCATGCCGGAAGCTCTGTAGCGCCGTGTCATCGACAATGTGATCAAAATCCGGATCGGTCCCACCCACCGCTCGGAATAGCGAACCGAAAGACAGGGCCACGGTCCACCGCCTCGCATTGGCGAAGGCCGGGGAGTAGAGCGGCACCGCATAGCTCGATCGCGAACCCACGCTCGATGCTCCAGCGGCAAAGGATCGATTCCGGCATCATCCCTTTGTACATCGGTCCATGCGGGGATCCGGCGGACAGGCGCATGACCATCATGGGTCGCCCTGGTGCGCGAGGCGTCCAATGCGAAAGCCGAGTTGCTGCCCATCTCCTTGGGCCGTCTCGTTGCTGTCTGACGCACGTAGGCAGCTCGCCCGCCTTTTGCGGGACGGGCCTTCGGCCCTCAAGCAGAAAACCGGCGCTGCGCGCCTACGGTTTCCACTACGTGGACCCTCCGTTTTTCAGCTTGCCCGCGGCGAACGGCCGCCTCCTCGAAGTGCGTCAGCAACAAGACCACCCAAGGAGATACACCATGCAGAACATCGCAGAATTTCGCATCCTCGGCCGCGTCGGCAAAGTCGACGCCAAAGAGAAAGTCACCCACATCGACATCGCCAGCAACTACCCCCGCAAGGACGGCGACAGCTGGAAGGACGACACCCACTGGAACCGCGTTACCTTCTTCGGCAAGCTGAACGAACGGGCCGCAAAGATCGGCAAGGGCGACCTGGTGCACATCACCGGACGCGTTCGCCAGAACAGCTACGAAGCTGAGGGCACCCGCCACTACACGGTCGATCTCATCGCAGACCGGATGGCGACCATCATCAAGAACGGTGGTGCACCCGCAGATCGTGACGACGACGACCAGGACGATAACGTCCCATTCTGATCATCCCGGGGGCGGTCTCGGCCGCCCCTTCAGCCTCCATAGGAGACGCGTCATGGAACCGGACATCTACGAAGCGTTTAGCTCATTCGCCCGCAACGACGACCAGTTCGAACTCAATTTCGACGACCCCAGCGAGCAGCCGACGTTCGAATTCGCCGAGAGCGTTCCGACTGGATCAACCGCCACGCATTGACCCCGACGATCGTCATCGAAACTCCCAAGCGAGGGCCAGAAAATTCTGGCCCTTTCGCTTTGCACTTCGCGCGCTTCTGGCGGCCTCGCTCACGGCGGGGCTGGGCCCGCCTGTTTGCATCGCCGTAAATCAATCCACGGGAACCTGTCAGACGCTTGAGGTTCTGCCACGATCGGCCTCGCTTGTTGCATCGCTTCGCTCGCAACCGGCGCATCGCCAATCGCTATCCAACAACGTCGTGCCGGGACGGTAGGAAGATTCATCTGTTGTTGAAGACCTAGCGTGGAGCCGCGTCACCGTCCCCGTCAAGGATGAGCGGTCCCCCCAATTTTTCCTTCGAAAAAATCGGCTCCCCCGCTCCCCGCTTCGCGGCGGCTTCGCCGTCCTTGACCGGAACGGCGCCCCAGCTCCCCCGAGACCTTGTCATCGACAAGCTTCACAGGAGGATAATCATGGAACTCGCAATCAATGCACGCATCGCGCATCTCGAAAACATGTCGCGGTCACTCAATCGCCGGATCGATCGCACCGAATATTTCGCGGACATGATCGACTGGCACGCCATGACGACCGACGATTGCCGCCAGATCTCGATGCAAGAAGAACATCTCGCCGAGACGTTGGCGGACACGGAAATGGAACTCGATTTCAGATACGAGCAACTTTGCTGGACGGCGCATTGAGCGCCGAAAGGAACCGCTACCCAATGGGTGGCGGTTCCTTATGTCGCGACCAGTGCGCGAGCCACTACGATCCTGCTCGCTTGCCACCGGGAAGTGCCGGTGGTCAGCGCATCGCAGGTATAATCGGTCCCCCAACCCTCCCGGTAATGGTTGCCCATTCGCCTCGCTCACGGCGGGACATGGCCCGCCTGTTCGCATCGCCGCAGTCACGTCCCAAGATTGAAGCTCAATTCCTGATGGACGCGCGACCATCGGCCTCGCTTGTCGCATCGCTCCGCTCGCAACCAGCGCATCGCCGATGAGTGGCGGTCCCAGTTGTCTGACACTGGAACGCGCCAACATGACCTGCTCGCTTGCCACCTGGCTACGCCGGTGGTCAGCGCATCGCAGGCATGATAGGTCGGCGAAGTCTCCGCGTTATGGCTGCGCATTCGCCTCGCTTCTCGCTTGCTCCGCGCGCGAGCTGCGCATCGCCGATCGCGCTGATCGCATCATCAGATGGTGGCGAGCTTTGCCACAACCTTTTCGGCGCCGTGCTTCTCGATAGCCTTCGCGATGGCCGTCGCATCGCTCCGGTCCATGCGGCCGATCTTCACCTTCCCAAGTGCTCCTAGAAAGACGTCACGACCCGCATCGCGTTCTGCCTCGCGAGCTCGGCGTTCCGCCTCGGCCAGTTCGACCAACTCCGCCTCGAGCGCCGCTCGTCTCGCCGTGATGGCTTCCAAATTGCCTTCACTCTTCTTCGCTCTTGGCATCTCGTCATTCCTTCTATGGGTGTCCAATCGAACGGCATTGCTATCATGGAGGGCGTGAAAATCCAGTCCCGTTATAGGAACATCATTGCGAGAGTCGTTCAACATTCTTCGCTGGTGTGTTGTAGCCGATAAGGTTCCGGTTTGATCGCCCCAGGGCGGCAAAATGAATTGCGTTTTGGGCGCGCTACGCCAGCGTTTTGGATTCGCGCTTCGCACTCCCAAAACGCAATGCGTTTTTGGCGATTGCTCCCACAGGTGTCACAATCGATACGCATCCGTAGACACGGATGATCTTCGTGGGGTTCCCTTCCTGGAACCTAATCGATCTCGTTCCACCGAACGATAGCGATTAGATTGCCGGGACCATTTGGCCCGACAATCTTGCAATGTCAGTCGATGCAATTCGCATCATGCTGCCGTCCTATTGGATGCCCGGCAGGGTCACAAAGTGCCCCGGCCTTGGCAAGCTGACGGGCTATGCCCGAATTCAATCTCGAAAAACTGAATGAGAAAACCACTTCGGGTATATCTCATTCAGAGATGCACACGGTATGCGGTTTCACCGCGAAGCCGCTGCCCGCAACTGACTGAAAAACCAGCCGAATATCGGGGTGTAAAACACACCACAAAGGGTGCAATTCGCACCCGCCTAAGGGTGCATTTCGAACCCCGAAAAAGGCGCGGATTTCCGCCGAAAACCTGTGGTTGCCGGGGTGCAACTTGCACCATTTTCCGCACTCCAAGGGGCGCGCCTTGACGATTCTCCCGGGTGCTGGTAACCAGCATTCGCCTTTCGCAAGAACCCACCACCCATCCCTACCGAGGGAGGGTGGTTTGGAATTTCATCGTCGTTCCGTGGCGCTTTCGCCGGAGACTTGGTCGTCTCTGACGAACATTGCGCAGGAAGAGGGCATCACGACATCAGAGTTGGTTCGGCGCGTCCTCATCCACTTTTTGGGGGACCGCGACCGCCCACAGTTCAACGCGCAGCGCATGGCAATCATCTGCGAATATATGCAGCTCGTTGCCGACGAATGGGTGAAGACGCACGCACCCGATCGGCGGGATGAATTCCTTTCGGTTGTCGACCAGAGACTGGAGCGACACCATGGCAGATAAGCCCAATCGCCCACGTCATCCCCGCGCTTGGTCAAGCCATGGCGAGGCAAATCGGAACAGCGGGAATTTTACTCGCGGTTCCCAGCTCATCGGTCATCAGTTCTCGATGTGGTGGCGCGGCGCTCGCGTTCCGCTCTTGGTCTGGATTGGATTGTTGCTCGGCTTTGCGTGGCTCAAGCTGACCCTGATCCTCGACGATTATGAATTCCAGATGCTCGGTACGAAGGCACTTGCTGCGTTCTGGAACTTTGTCGGTTTCGACGAGATGAAGCGTGCCAATGTGACGCTGCGGGACGGGAGCATCTACCAGACGTACATGGACTATGTTCCCTTCATTCCCGACGTCCAGATTGCATGGGCGAAGCTCATGAACGCATTTTGGGGAAGCCTGATTTTCTCCACCATAGGGGCAGGCATGTTCGCATGGTGGTTCATTCCATGGGCGCGCGAACGGGGTGTATCGATCCTTGCCGATCACCATGAACGCGGGGTCGAAATCGTCGACTATGATGTTCTGAAGATGATGCTCGATCGGCATAATCTGGATCGCGTTCGGGAACGCGCAAAGGAAGCGTTTCCGGATTTGACGCTCGCGCAGGTCGAAGCGCTTCCCCTTGCGCAGCGGAAAGAGGCAGGCGTTATCTTGCCGTACAAGATTGCGACGCTGCCCTTTCCATATGGATTCGAACAGAGCCATGTCATGCTCACCGGAACGACCGGTACGGGCAAGACGACACTCATCCGACAGGTCGTAGCGCAGGCGATCGAGCGGGGCGACCGGTGCGTCCTCTTCGACCTGACCGGGCACTATATGGAAGCCTTCTACGACCCCGAACGCGACTTCGTTTTGAACCTCAACGATGCGCGCTGCGAGTCTTGGTCGCTGTTCAATGACTGCCACTCGCGAAGCGAACTCGTGACGGCCGCGACCGCTCTTATTCCAGCAGACCATGGTTCTGATGGTGGCTTCTGGGAGAAGGCGGCGCGGACGCTGTTTGTCGAAATGTGCGACAATTTGAGGAAGAAGGGTCGGGCAACGAACCAGCACCTTTGCGATGAGCTTCTGAAGGCCAGCCTGAAGAAGATCTACGAGAGCTTGAAGGGCACTGTGGCTGACCCGCTCATATCGCCGGATGCAGCAAAAATGGCTCAGTCGATCCGCGCAGTCCTGAACTCCCATGCCGAGTCGATCAGGTTCTTGCCGGACGCTGGCGAGCCTTTCTCGATCAAGGACTGGATCAAGCGGGACAATGGAGAGGCGTCCATCCTCTTCATTACGGCGCAATACGCGCACCTCGATATGTCGCGCTCGCTCCTCACATTGTGGATGAATATCGCGATCAACACGATCATGACGCTCAAACATACGCGGCAGCTTCGCACCTGGTTTATCTTTGACGAGCTCGCTGCGCTTCATCAGCTGCCTGCGCTTGAGAGAGGGCTGCAAACTGCCCGCAGCTTTGGCGGCGCTTTCCTTTTGGGCCTCCACAATTTTGCAGGTTTGCGCAAAACATACGGCGACGATGGGGCGCAGAACATCATCAGCCTGACTAACACCAACGTCATTCTTCGCGTGAAAGAACGCGAGACGGCGGAAGAATGCTCGCGGCTTATCGGGTTCCGCAAGGTTCGCACGATGGATGAGTCTTATAGCTATGGCGCGCATCAGACTCGTGACGCTTCCACCATCTCACCGACAACCAAGGAAGAGGCGCTGGTGATCGCCGACGACATCACCAGTCTCCCTAATCTCAACGCCTATATTCGTTTTCCTGAGAAGTTCCCGTCGACCTTGGTTTCGTTCCCCTATGTCGGGTTTCCTTCCATCGCAGAGGGTTTCATTGAAGCCGCCCCGCCGCCGGATGTTGAGCCCGCCGATGAGGACGAGGACGATGGTGAGGGCGAGGAAGGGGGCGGACAGGATATCGCGGCCGACCGTCCTGAGCCCGGCGTTGAGGCCGAGACGGAGCGGCAGGAGCGTCGCGAAATTTCCGACCTGCAGGATGGGCGGGAGGTCCGCGCGCGTGACGTGATCGACGTCGGTCGGGCGCAGCTGGACACGCGGGTCACGGCGCAGGGTGAAACACAACAGCCGGCGGGCATCGCGTCGCTGGCCAAGCGTTCGATCGACGACGACCCGCCCCCGGGTGTTGCACCTCGCAACGCTTCGACCGGGAGCAGCGGTCAGCAGGATGCACTGGCGAACAAGGAACAGCTCCGCGGTTCGAAAGATGCGACCGAAGAGAAGAGCGGCGAATTGGCGCGCCGCGAATCCCGTATGGATTTCGGCGAGAGCGAACATCGCCGCGCTGGTGGCGCCGAGCTCGGGGCCGATGGCATGGCGCGCGGCAGCGATGATCTCGACATGGACATGGATTGACCGGGTATGAGCTTGCGGCGCCTTCCCTTCAGTCCACAATGCCCGGGCATGGCCGCTTGGCGGACGAGGGTTGCCGCTGACGCTGCGAAAGGCATTTTGGCCGAACACAGCAGGTTCCGGCACGCCCCACACAAAGACAGGCGGCGCAAGATCGCACTGCTGCAGCCTTATCACTGCGACCGGTGCGGGAAGTGGCACCTTGGCGATCCAGTCCCCGGGTGGAAGCAATTGTGATGGTGAAGGGCGTGGCGCGATGATCAGCTTCTTTCACATGGAAGTGCTCGAGCAGATCGAGGCGCGGATCGTTGAACATCATTCGGCTGGTCGAAGGATCCACTGGCTCGGCGGGGGTGCTGACGCGCTCGGACTTTCCGCCCTCGATCGCGACGCGGGAATTGCGGCGGTGTTCACACCTACAGTTGAAATCAAGCGGCAGGGTGGTCGAGCTGGGGGAACGATTGCAGGAATGTCGTTGCTGTTCTCGCCGCCGTTCGATCTCTCATATGTTCGCGAAAGCAAAAACGCGCGCGTGATACGGGCCGCCCATATTGCCTCCGCGCGCGTAGCACTTCGGCACCTCGAAAGCTGGACGTTGGTTCGCGATGTTGCTGGAGGCTCGCTCCGCCCGAGTGGTCTCATTTACGGCCTCTGCGTGGCCGATGATGCCTTCGTCCTCGACATGATGGTGCTTGGTTGGGGTGTCGGACCGGGGATGCGATGGGGCCTCATTGATGGCTGGACGCTGGCAGCGAAACTGGGCTCAGCTGAAGACGTATATGCCAGCGAGCTAGAAGATCGGCTCGCCAGCCAAGGCCTCAAGCTCACCTGGACGGGCCCGTCCCACGCGGATTTGAAACCTATGTTGTGGCGTGAGCGTCGCGCACGTTGGGCGTTGGCGCAGTACGGCCGCAAGAATTTCTGGCAGGCTGACGCATCATGACCGTATCGATTGGCAAGGTTCATTCGGCGGGCGGTGCGGCGGCCTATTTCGCATCCGACAACTATTACACGGCTGAGCAGTCCGAAGCCGCATCAGCATGGGCGGGAGAAGGGGCAAAGGATCTCGGGCTTTCCGGGACGGTGGACACGGCAACCTTCGAGCGGATTTTGAGCGGAGAGTTGCCCGACGGGAAACAAATTGGCGACGCCGAGACCCGCGACAGCGGTCGTGATTTCACATTCTCCATGCCGAAGTCGGCTTCGCTCCTCGCTCTCGTTTCCGGCGACAAACGGATCCTCGCCGCGCATATGGCTGCCGTCAAACAGACGATGACATGGGCAGAGAAGAATTTGGCTGAAGCCCGGGTTCATGTCGACGGCAAGGACGTCGCGGTCCGAACCGGAAATCTCGTCTATGCGCTGTTCCCGCACGATACGAGCCGCGCCACGGATCCGCAGAGCCACATCCACGCCGTGATCGCCAATCTGACCAGATTGCCCGAGCGGTTTCGTAATCCCGATCAGGTCGACCAGAAGACAGGCGAGGTCACGAGCGACGACGGGTGGCGCGCATGGCACAACGGCGCGATGTATAGGGCCAGCGCCGTGCTGAGCTCCATGGCGAACGCCATATTGCGCGAAAAGCTCGAGGGCCTGGGCTACAAGACAGAATTGACCGGCAAGCACGGCGCTTTCGAGGTTCTCGGTCCCAATGGTGAGCGCATAAATAAAGAGGCGCTCGACGGCTTCTCGAAACGCGGGAACGACATCAAGGCTAAGGCTGAAGAACTCGGTGTGCATAGTCCCGAGGGGCGAAGAGCCATAACGCAGCGCACTCGCGATCCGAAGATGGACGCCGGCGATCGCAGCGAGCTCGCCGAGCGGTGGCGTGCTGAAGCGCGCGACTACCAATATAACGGCGACAAGATCTACGCGATGGCGCTGTCCCGATCGCAGGAGCGCAGCTCGCCGATCGAGCGCGGCATATTGGCCGTAAGTTCAGCGATCCGTGACAGCCGCGACAGGCTGATCGACTATTTGGGCCGCCCTGACGATCCGCTCGTCGATTCCGGTCTCGCCAAGCTCACGAGGACGCCGGCTACCGCGCGCACCCAATATGCCACTGCCAGCGCCATTCGTATTCTGAGTGAGCGCGAAGCGGTGTTCAAAACGGCCGACATAATTAAGACCGCGGTCGACCTGGGTGAGAAAGGTGTCACGCCCGATCGAATCGAGCGGCGGATCGCGGAGCTGGTCGAAAAGGGTGAGATCGTTCCAGAGACATCCCAACGGCTTGATAAAGCAGTCGACATGATAACCACGCGCGAGGCCATCGAGCAGGAACGCCGGATATTGAAGGCGATGGATACCGGCGCCGGCGAAGCGCGGCCCCTCATGACCGCCGACGTCGCGGCCACGCGCCTGGCCGAACTGGCGGCACCGCGAGAACTCAACCATCAGCAGCTCGCCGCCGCGATCCAGATCGTGTCATCGCCCGATCGTATCGTCCTTGTCCAAGGTCGCGCGGGCGCCGGTAAATCGACGATGCTCCAGCCAATCGCCAAAGCAGAGGCGATCGACGCCACGGCAAGGATGCTCAGCGCTGAAGGCAAAGACGCGCTGTTGCTGACGGCCGACGTCAAAGGTGACGCAAAGGCTCTGGCATTTCAGAACAAGATGGTCGCCGATCTCAAGACCGATACCGGTCTCGACGCGATGACCACGCACGCCTTCATATTTCGGAACGAGAAGTTCCTGAACGGGGAGGGGTCGGCGGAAGCGTTCGCAGCCCGGAAGGCCGAACTCGCGGGCGTCTATCTCATCCTTGACGAAGGTTCGATGATCTCAAACGAGCAAATGGACAAGCTGACTGCGATCGCGAACCTCATGGAAGTCGGCCGTCTCGCCATCATCGGTGACCGGAAGCAGCTCAATCCAATCGACGCGGGGAAGAGCTTCTCGCTCATGCAAGCCCGCGCAATCCAGGACCAACTTCCCGTCAGCGAAGTCAACATCAACATGCGGCAGAAAACCGAGGAAATGAGGCTTGTCGCCGATCTCGCTGACGCCGGCAATGTTCGCGGTGCAATCGCCATCCTTGGCGATCGCGTCATCGAATCCGACGATCGTATAGGCGACGCCGCGAATGCGTGGCTGGCGCTCTCTGCCGAGCAGCGCGATAAAACGACGTTGCTCCCATCGAGCCGCGACGGCCGCGCGGAGGCAAACCAGATCATTCAGGACGGATTGAAGGCGGAAGGGACGCTGCAGGGCGCGGGCAGGGCCTTCAATGTCAGGGAAACCGTCCAGCTCACCCGTGAGGAATATAGATACGCCCGCAATTGGCGGCAGGCACAGTTCCTCGAGGTTGGCAGCCGCGACAATGGACTTGGGCTTGCGAAGGGCGATTATCGAATTGCCCGTATATTCGACAACGGCAAAGTCGATCTCGTCGACATGCGCGGGAAGAAGCATCGCGTCGAGCCCATAAAGATTGACCCCACGGGCAAGCTCAATCGGCTGAAGCTCAGCAACGAGAAGCGGATAGAGGTGCATGAAGGCGAACGGATCCGCTGGACCGATAGCGATAAACGCGACGGACGCGGGATGCTGAATGCTACGATCGCGAGCGTTGAAAAGGTAACTGCAGAAGGCATCACGGTGAAACTGGCCAGTGGCGAGCTCCGCGAGCTGCAGAATGGCGACAAGATGCTGAAGCGCATGGATCTCGCCTATGCGATCAACACCCATATGGCCCAGGGCATCACCAACGAAACCGTTTTCTCCGTCATGGGCGCCCGTGAATCGAACCTGTCCAACGCGCGAGCGTTCCTGGTCAACCATACGCGTCAGCAGAATGATGTGCGTTTGTTTACCGACGACAAAACAAAGCTGGTCGCGCAGCTTGAGAACAACCGGGGCGATAAGAGTTCCGCGCTTGAGGCCATCGGCGAGCTCGCCGTCGAGAAAATCCTTTCCGGAAAAGGGAAAGACTTTTCCCCAGCGCCGCCCGTCGACCTCGACAAGCCGTCTGGAAGCACCGACCTTGATCGAAAGCTTGACCTCAGCGGGCTGGCGGACCTCGATGTCCGTGGCTCCGAGCCGAAAACCGAAAGCAAGGCAACGGACCTTTCCAGCCCCGACCCCTCGCCAGATAAGGACACCGGAAAATCTCCGGCGTCGCCGGCGCCGGCAACACCTCGCGAGGAACCCCAGCTCGATCGCTCAAAGGGCCTCGAGCTATGATAAGCGCGCATCAAATAGGACGAGGGCGCACCATGGGAGCAATCATATCGAGAGCATTGGCCGCGCCGATCGCGCTCAACCGCAAAATCGCGGCAATGTCATTATCGACTGCACGATTCATAACCCGCACGGGATCCAGCCGTGTTGAATCGGTCTTTTGGGTTGTCGGCGCATCGACAGCCGCGTTTGGCGCTGCGATCATCATCGCATCCAAACTGGGCGACGTCGCCGGCATCCTTACCCTTCAGCGCTGGCGATCGACGGCCGACGCGCTCGAGCTCGGCGGCGATCTCCTCGCCCTTTATCTGGTCGGGCACATTTTCCTTGGCCTGGTGAAAGCGGTCCGCGAGGAAATTCGTTGGATACGGCGTGGAGGGGACCGGTGATGAATGCACTAATATTTGGTCATGCCGGGGCAATGCTGCTCATCCTGGCTGGCGGCGAGATGTTGACTTCGACGACGGCCGCCCGTGCGCTTTCGGTTGAGGCGGGGACCTGCAGCGCGATCGACGGTGACACGCTCCGCTGCGGTCGGGAACGTGTCCGACTGCTCGGCATCGACGCGGCCGAGAGGTCCGGTCACTGCCGGCAGGGGCGCGTTTGCGCGCCGGGCGATCCAGAGGCGCAGCGCGCCGCGCTTCAGCGCCGAATGCAGACTCGCATCACCATCATGCCCGTCAAACGGGACCGATATGGCCGCATGGTCGCAATCGTTCATTCTGCCGCCGGCACCAACCTCAGCTGCGCGATGCTCCAGGCAGGAGCAAGCTATGTCGCCCGCTGGGACGATCGGAAAGCCATCCGGCGCAGCTGCTCGAGCACCGTGAGCCAAGCCAACCACCTTTGAGACCCGAACGATTGAGGAGAGTAATATGAGGACGATGACAAAAGCCCTGGGCGCCGCCGGCATCGCCGGCGCATTGGCCATGACGCCGATCGCAGCGCTGGCGCAAGACAGCAGCCGGACGACAGAACTCTACCACATCTTCGATTTCAAAACCCCGATGA